>Ga0073936_10004549_pt1 | contig 19165 bp, 6 predicted proteins | sample AliMusrvi5mmetaG_FD_87041 | JGI IMG/M metagenome (GOLD analysis project Ga0073936, IMG submission 87041) | Freshwater lake bacterial and archeal communities from Alinen Mustajarvi, Finland, to study Microbial Dark Matter (Phase II) - Alinen... | ecosystem: Environmental > Aquatic > Freshwater >... | reverse complement strand
GCCGCCGCCCCCTCCACCACCGCCCTATGTCGAACCGCACAAACCCACCCCGGAGGAGATCGCGCAACGCATCTGGCAGCATCGCCACAACCTCAACCTCGGGGCCACCATTTTCGATCACAAAATCAGCGTCGTCAACTGGACCGATCAGGAATCACTTGTTTACTATGAGGCTGCTTGCGGCTTCGATATTGGACTGTTAGCAGGGGTCGGCGACTTCGTTCACAAGGGCGAGGAATACAGTCTCTTTCTGATGCATTCGGACTTCGATACCACCCTGGCGCGCCGCTTTGCTAGCCAATGGAACCTGACAATACCGGATGTCTCCGGCAGCGGGAACGCGGTAGAAGGCTATTACGACCATGTTGCTACCAGTCCAGGAGGGGCAATCGCTCTCGTGAGCGGCACATGCTACAATTCCGCTATCGCCAAGTGGCGTGGCTGGTTTCCACCCGTTGTTGATACCACTCCTCCCTATGTTCCCGGCGAAGGAACCTCCAACGTCCAGATTTCCTATGATGGAAACATCATCCAGGCGATTGAGGATGGTGGCAGCATGGTGGTGACAAAATCCGGTGAAACGGTCATTTCCGATGGTGGGGCGGAATTCGCTCTGCCGGCTGATGCAAACAGTGCGCAATACCATTGTATTTGCCGGGTTGCGAAAGGAACTTCTGGTGAATCGAGACTTGTCGTTGCGGCTACCAAGATCATTCCTAACGGCGACGACTGTGAAAACGGCAATAGCCGTCTGTGGATTAAGAACGGCAGTGAGGTCCATGCTGCCGAGCACACCCCTACCATTGGCCGGATAAAAGCCATTGCCAAGAATGGCGTCATATTGGGCAAAGGGGCCATCTGGCGTAACGGGAATTCCGTTGCTCTGGACACGCTTGTGGAAGACCAAAAAGTCTCGGAGTCGTCTTCCCTTTCTCGCTTTACGAACTTGGAAGGTCTCGCAATGAACGGCGGGGGAGCCATCGTCGCCACCGCTGACGACGCTCTCAATCCCGGCATTGGGAAGAAAACGCTGCTGATGCTATTGCCGGTAGAGGTAGAACAACAAGGTTACAAATCTGCCGAAGGCATCCGGTTTTGTCGTTGGTTAGATGCTTTCCAACTTGATGACTTTGACTCTGAGTTTGCTGACAAGGACAGGGACCGATTCAGAATCCGAATTCCGACGATCGTCTCCAATCTGACGAAAATCAATATCGAATCCACAGGTCTCCATGGCGCGGTGATCAATGGTGCGATTGTCGGGAAAACCACCGATGGCAACTACGAGGTCGATATGAAGCAGGAAAACGGTGCCATGGTCAGCACCTGGATCTTGCTGGTGAGCGATGGCGATGACGACGTGAATTACAATGGCAAAGGCACCGACGATGGAGATAATGACCAGACTTTGCTGGCCGATTTCGAATCCAAGATCATCGTGAGCTTTCCAGAGTTTGACAACGTCGAGGTCGAATTCTCTGCTCAGAAAGCGGTTGGAAATATCACGCTCGATTCCGTGTATCTTTCCCCTGCTGGTGACGTTCCGCAGGACATGCTGGATCTCATCACCCGGCAAGTCACCAAGATGAAGGAAATCTACCGCCAGATCGGGATTCGCGTTGCCTGGGCCAGCATCGAGGGGGATACGATTCCACAGACAATGCTTGATGCGGTGCCAAACCCGGATCCTACGAAGCCGGACTTGCAAGCGGCAAATCTTCTGATCGGTTCTGAAATCGACGCCGTAAGGACGCAAATCCGAAAATGGCAGGTTCCCGACAAGCATATCCGCATCGGTTACGTCAAAGCCACCATGCAGGACACAAGTAATGTTCTTCCCATAGATGTTTTAGGTTTCACCATTTTGGGAACCGACGGGATTGTTGTGTCGTTGGGGAGCGCACTAGCACGAGAAACTCTTGGAGTGACCGCCCACGAAGTCGGGCATGCTTTTGGGTTGGATCATGTCACGCCAGACCATTTGCTCATGAAGGGTCCGATGTATTGGCATAATGGTAAGCGCGATTCAAAACGGTTTGAGGAGGGGAATTTCAACACTATAAGAAACAAGGAGGCTTTTTATGTTCCATTACAGTAAGTTGATCATTTGCTACCTGATTCTCGGAATCGAGCCAATTGTCCGCGCGGATGTCGAAATCAAGCCTGAAACCAACAATCACCCTGCATCTTATCGCCCTTGGTCCCTGGAATTTCAGCAGGTGAATCCCGAGCATTTGCATGGCATCAATGCGGTGAAACTGGCAAAAATGTCATTGGCCGATCCGTTGCTAAAGTATGCATACATGGATGTATTCATGCGCAACGTTGGGAGACTCGAAAACTTGGAGCCCGAACAAGCACTGGTTCTGAAAGACATGCGCAGGCGGGGCGAGGCCGTCACGCCCATGCTGCTCAAGCTGGCGATGGAGAATCAGGAAACGATTTATGAAGTCGCACTACTTGACCGTATTGATCAAGTCGGCACCATCAATTTGGATCCGTATCTTGAATACGCTCGAAACCTACTCCGGGAAAGAACACAGACCATGAGTGCGAGTCTAGCTGAATGGACGTCTGGGCTCCTCTCAAGGCATGGTTCCAAGGAAGATGTCGAACTTCTGGAGCGGGTCATTGAGGAGAGGCCTTATGTCGCACGTGGTGTCTCCGAGTCTCTCAAGGTTCTCAAGGAGCGATTGGACTCGCCGAAGCAGACATCCAGGCCGATGTTGAGAGACAGGCCGCCCGCAGGCGGAGCGACAACCGATGGCGCTGTGAGTGGAGCGAAGAACCCATCTGTCGTGAACAGCAGCGGCAAAACCTCGACCATGCCTTGGATCGCATGGGTTCTATACAGCATCTTGTTGATCGGCATGTGCTGGCTGTTGTTCAAGAAAAAAATAAAACAGAAGTGAAAGACTGCGGTCGTTGAGGCGAAATTTCAACATCATGCAAGCCTGAGGTCAAATCCAACCTCTTCACCACAGTGTAGCCGTCCTGAATTTGCCCCCCGTATGCGCGGGGGCGCGGCCCACTAGCCGCAACCCATGAGAGACACGACAAGGGAGTATCCACGAGGAAGGAGCAACACGATAGCCGATGGGTTTCAGGGGCGAGCAATTACATATTGTGAAGTTGAAGATGGTCACCGCAGATCTGTCATCTTTCTAACAACAATCTACCAGCGATCTAACTAGGAAGTCCGTCACACGCGGCGACAACACGATCATTTTCCGCTCTCGTAACCCATTGACCGTGAGAAGGAAATCTATTTCCGAGAGCGTTCGAGTCCCCGGGTCCTCCCACCCCCATCCAAATCATGTGAAAGGTGTTTTTTCAGCTTTACACTTTTTTTGCATGAAATAACAAAAAAATATTTCGTTAGTTCCGGCGGTGGACGATGTTTGCAACTGGCAGACGATGGGTGGTTGTGATCCTTTCCTGTCTCTGGATTAGTCCCGGAACCTCTCTAACGGCAAGTGTAAAGCAGTGTAAAGCAAACCCCCGAAAAGTGTAAAGCGGCGACAGTTTTTGTGGCGATTGATGCGGTGGAATTTGGCGGGTGCCGGGTCTGAGACGAGGAACCGGCGGAGGGACCGTCAAGAGGGAGCGCGGTCGTACCGGATTGCTGAGAATAAGCGAGTTGCGGCTTTGGCACCGCTTCGGACGGCGATCAGGCCACCATGCTTCCCGCCTGCACCAGGGCAACCAGCCGCTCGATGTGGGCCGCCGTCAACTCGTTTGGCCCCAGGCGGACGACCCACCAACCCACCAACCCGCCAGCGCCGCCTCCAGGTATTTGCCGACGCGTGCCCGCGTCGCCCTACGGGCAGCCTATGGCTGGCTATCTCGCTCCGCTCGGTTCGTCGGTGATGGTGGTGGTCACCCGGCAGGTCACCTTGATTTTGGTGGGCGAGTGGGAGCGGTCGAAGGTCATGCAGAATCCGAGGTTGAACTTGCCGTTGTCGTCGGCGCTGTCCTCGGCTTCCTTGAAATGGGCGTCCAGCCGTTCTTTGGCCGCGTCGGTGGCGGCCTGGCATTCGGCGGATTGTTGGGTCATGGGCGTAGTGAGTTCTTCAGTGATTTGCATCCCGATCCGGCTGATCGTCACTTGCGGATTTTCTTCTGTCTTGATGTCTTCAGTCTTCGGTCCTAGGCTTCCTTGTCCGAAACCTAATAAACCAATGAAAACCGCAATCGCCATTGTCATCGCACTTCTGGCATGTCTGGGTGCCACGTGCCTAGCCGCCGCGCCGGACCTCACTACGACGGATCTCGCCACGATTGACCGGACGTGGACCTACAACCTGGGGCCCACCGGGATGCGCGGGTGGATTTATCACGCCTGGCCGGAAACTCCCGCGCGGGATGGAATGACAGCGTTCGCGCCCTATCAGATTCTGGTGACCACCGTGGCCGCCAGCACGCCGGCGGTCGGTGTTTTTGCCGCCAATGATGTCATTCTGGGCGCGGGTATGGGCAGCGGTGCCGTCCCGCTCTTCACCAGCGATGCCCGCAAGAGTCTGGGCTGGGCGATAGGTGCCGCCGAGGCTGGCAACGGCATTCTGAAACTCAAGCGCTGGCGCGGTGGGAGCACCACCGATGTGTCCATCACCCTGCCTTTCATGGGTGTCTACTCCGACACCGCACCCTATGATTGTCCCAAGACCGCGCTGATCCTGACCAACGCCGCCAACAGTCTGAAACAAAAGATCGACGCGAATGGGTGGGGCGATGCCGGTGGGGCGGGTGCCATCAGCGCGCTGGCATTGCTGGCGACCGGCAATTCCGCATACCTGCCGATGTTGCAGACCTATGCCCGGTCGTTGGCACCCCAGAATCTTGACTTGGAGAGCAGCGGGGGGATTTCTGCTTGGAATTGTTACAACAGTATCTTTCTGGCCGAGTATTACATGCTGACGAATGACCCCGCGGTGTTTCACGGGTTGAGCGAGTATGTCATCTACGCGGCCAAGCATTCGAGCATGTTCGGCACGGCCGGCCACGGGTTCTCGAATATCCCGCCGCCCGGCGGCTGGCTGGCCGGCGGGACCCATGGCTCGATGAGCTGGTATGGGCCGGTGAATCAGGCCGGACTGGCCGCCCAATTCACGATTGTTCTGGGGAAGCTGGCCGGAGTGGTGAATCCTGAGATTGATCCGGCGATTGCGCGGGCCGCCAATTTCTTCGGCTACTATGTCAATCGCGGGTCCATTCCCTATGGCGAACATGAGCCGTATCCGGGCGATCACCAAATTTTGGGGCAGAGCCGGACGTATTATGATCACTGCAGCAATGGCAAGGACGGGTTGGCCGCAGTCATGTTCGCGTGCATGGGTGACAAGCCTGTGCCGACGGAGTATTTCTCGAGGATGTGCGTGGCGGGATTTCAGGGCGAGCCATACGGACATACGGGGCAGGGCTTCAGCTACCTGTGGACGGCGCTCGGTGCCAATGTGGGCGGCCCGACCGCGGTGGCGGAATACCTGAAGAAACTGCGCTGGGACCGTGACATGAAGCGCCGCTCCGACGGATCCTTCGTGTATGAAGGTGGCGAGCAGTGGGGCCCGGGCCAGGGTGCCACCTATTGGGACGATAGTTATACCTACTGGGGCAATCCGACCGCCTATTATCTCCTGCAGGCCACCCTGCCGCTGAAAAACTTATATATTACGGGAAAGAAGGCCAACCCGGCGAACACACTTGGCAGCGATGTGGTAACCAACGCCCTGTGGGCGGGGAATTTCAGCTCGGCCTGCGGCGGTTATACCAAGGATCAGCTTATCGCCGCCCTGGGCGAATGGGATCCGATTGTCAGGCTCAATGCCGCTACCGAGTTGGGGACGCGCACCTTGACCACCGCAGATGTGAACTCGCTGATCACCATGGCGGAAAACCCAACCGATGCCAATCAGCGCGAGGCGGCCTGCACGGCCTTGGGCTGCCTGGGGGCCACCAGCGCGGTGCCCGCCCTGACCCGCCGGCTTGACAAGACGCTCGAACCGGAACTCTGGGTGCGCGCCAGGGCTGCCAAAGCGCTCGGTCAGTTGAATGCGGCGGCGACAGCCTCGGCCGTGCCTGACATGCTGGAGGCGTTTGTCAGCAACGTGGCGCCCACTTATCCGTTCGAGGCCGGCTTCAATTGGAACGATCCCTTGCAGATCGCCAACGGCTACCTCTCGGAGACGTTGTTTGACAAACTGGGAAGTTATACCATCAGCGCCGACAAGGGCCTGCTCTATCCGGCGGTCCGGGCCGGAATCAAACAGCCGGCCGGCATGTGGCGGGGCAAGCTTGATGACTTCGTGCAGAACAAACTGACCCTCCCCGACGTGGAAGTGTTGATCCAGGATCTGCTCGATGATGCCAGAACCGAGGGTCCGTGTGACCGGATGTTCACCGTAACTCCGCCGGCCGCTGCCATGAACGCCCTGGCGAAGTATCACATTCAGGAAGGGATCCAGGCGTGTTTCGACAATGTGGCATATTGGGGTGGCGTTCTGGGGGCGGCCGCCATCAACCGACTGGCGGATTATGGCGAGGCGGCCCGGTGGACGCTGCCGGATTTGTATGCGGACCTCGCGTGGTGGACACATGACAACAACTACGATACGCTGGTAAGCACGGTGACCGCGCTGGAAGCCGCCACCACCTCGCCGACATTGGTTTACGCTCTGCCGGAAGCGGATCCGCAAGTCGTCGCCACGCCGGCCAACACGGCCAAGGCGATCACCCTGACCGGTTTCTCCTGCCGGACGAATCCGGTGGCCTATACGGTCGCGACTCGGCCGTCGTATGGCATCCTTACCGGCACCGCGCCGAACCTGACCTATCTTCCCGCAACAGACTATCAGGGCGTGGACAGTTTCACCTTCACCGTCACCGACAGCCTGGCGGATTCGTCGCCCGCGACCGTGAACATTGTGGTGGGCACCGGCGGTGCCGGATTGAACGGGTTCTATTATGACAATGTGGATTTCACCTCGCTGAAAGCGACACGGATCGATCCGTCGGTGAACTTCGACTGGGGCTCAACGCCGCCGAGCACCTTGGGAACGGGCACCTACAGCGTGCGCTGGACCGGCCAGGTGCTGGCGCCGGAGAGCGGCACCTACCGGTTTTCCGCCCGCACCAGCGACGGGGTCCGCTTGTGGGTCAATGGCGTACAGGTGCTCAACGATTGGAACGATCAGGCGGCCAACCTGTGGAACGACAGCGCTGCCATCGCCTTGACGGCCGGTCAGAAGTACAGCCTGAAGATGGAATACTATAACAATGCCAATCCGGCAACGGTGCGGCTGTATTGGTATATCCCGTCCCGCCAGTCCGCCATGATTATCCCGCCGGAGTTGTTGTTTTCCGCGCCGGCTGTGAGCCTGACGTCGCCGCTGGACGGCGCGCGCTTCGGCCTGCAGGCCGGTCAACCGACCGCGGTGACTCTGACGGCTGATGTCACGGACGTGGCCGGCACGGTGACCAATGTGTCCTTCTATAACGGCGACTCGCTGATCGGGTCCGATGCCACCGTGCCGTATTCGGTGGTATGGACGAATGTGCCGGCGGGCGAGTACCGTCTAACAGCCAAGGCCACGAACAGCACGGGCCAGGTCAGCATGTCGGCCGTCGCGGTGATCACGGTGGACGGCTATACGGTTCCCGTCACGACGGGGCTTGCCTGTCACTTCGATGCGGCCGTCGGCGTTACCACGAATGCCGACGGAGTGGTCCAGAGTTGGAACGACCGGTCGGGCAATGCGCATCACGCGGCCTTGGCCAGCGGCGCACCGGTGCTTGCCACGAATCAACTCATGTCGCAACCGGCGATCCAATTCCGGGGGACTTCCACCTGGATGAACGTTGCCGGTGGGTTCTTCAGCAAAGAGCAGTATGTCGTGGTGCGATCGCCAAACGCCACATGGAATGGCAGCGGCTCGTTCCTCGGGCGCAAATCCGACGCTTTTCTAGCGGTACGGAAATCCAGCTACAACATGGCCAGTGGAACCGACGGGTTCTGGCAAGACCACTTCCCGGCCGCGGTTTCCAGGAATGGCACACCGTTGGCGCAAAATAGCCAGAATGGCAGTGCCTTCCATCTCGCGCCCATCACCAATTTCATGCTGCTCAAAATCACCGTCGATAATCAGGCGGATGCGGCGAATCTTGCGGCCTATCCGTATTACCAGATCGGGAAGAACGAAACCCTGGGTACGATGGACTTTGATGTTGCCGAGATCATCGGCTATACCAATTCGCTGTCGGCGAGCGATGAAGCGTTGGTCGGCGGTTACCTGGCGGCCAAGTATGGCATCAGCACCACCTATCCGGCCACCGGCAGCCTTGCCAACCGGCCTGCCACCGGGGTCACCACCAGCACGGCGGCGATCAATGCCACATTGAAGTGCAACGGGAGCAACTATGACGTGGTCGCCTTCTGGGGCCCCGTCAACGGCGGCATCAACCCCGCGATGTGGGACAACTCCGCAACTATCGGCTCATGGTCGAATGTGGCATCGATCGATCTCAGTCGCACGCTCACCGGGCTGGTTTCCGGCACGACCTATTACTTCACCTTCCGGGCCACCAATGCGACGCAAACGATCTGGGCGTCCGCCCCGCTGGGTTTTAGCACAATCTCCACGGCCAAGGATCTTCTGACCTTCGGTGCCAACGTCGCCGGGAGCCGCGCCACGATGGATCCCGGTGCCGGCACCGTGGTTTGGACCCTGCCGTATGGCACGGATCTATCAAACATGGCGCCGGCCTACACGCTTCCGGCGGCAGCTTCGGGCAATCCGGCATCCGGAACCGGCAGAAACTTCTCTTCTGCGCAAAGTTATATCATTACCGCCCAGGACGGTTCCACCAAAGTGTATACCGTGACGGCCATCGTGAGTGCGGCGAGTGGGGCTTGTGACATCCTGACCTTCGGCCCGGGTGCCGTCATTGAAGGACCCAACATCGCCATGACCGTGCCTTATGGAACGTCTCTAACGAGCCTGGCACCGGCGTTCACGGTTTCCCCAGGTGCCACGGGCGTGCCGGCCAGCAGGGTGGTCCCGACGCCGGATTTTTCCGTCACAAACCAGGCCACTTATACCATCACCGCTCCGGACGGCATCACCACCAGGACCTACTACGTGACGATCACGGTCCTTCCCTTCAGCCCGCCGACCGTCTCGAACGCCACCATCGTCGGTGATTGGTCGTTCCTCAATACCCAGAATCCGGGATGGTCGGTGCAGCGAAACAACGCCCTGACCGCCAATGGTGTTCGGCTGGGGACCGTCGGTGTGGGAGAGGGCATGATGTCCATCGCTTCACCCTCGGGCATGACTTTCGCCAATTCCGGGGTGGAGATGATCTTCACCGGAACCAACGCCGTCGGCAACAATGCGGGCTATGCTTACATTTCGATGTATCGCGATTTGACGAATCCACCCCGGAATGCTTATGGCATCACAGCGACCAATTTCACTTCGACCGGCGGTCGCCTGACGACCAGTGTCAACAATGGCACCTCCGGCGGTGAAATCATTACCAGCACCTCGCTGGTGAATGCCAATTTTGTCGGCCGACACACCATGGCACTTGTGCGCTTTGACGACAACACCCTCAAAGCCTATTTGGACGGCGTTGAAATCGGCAGCCGCATCTCGACCGCGCCATCCCTGGCGCTCGGATATATCGGCGTTGGTGCCAACTATTTTGGCGGGGCAACCTATCTGCCACAAGGCACGCTCGTCGAACGGGTGCGGGCCTTTACCTTCCCGACCGGAGGGTTCAATCCGAACGGCCTGTTAGTGCTCCCTGCCGCCGCCGTGGCCAGTGCTGGCAACTCAACGGTGGTGGCCTCGCCCGCCCTCGTTGCCAGCAACGGCCTCGCCACCTCGACGATTTACGTGACCCTCAAGGATGCTGGCGGCAACCTGCTGGCCGGCAAATCCGTGACGCTTGTCTCCAGTCGCGGTGCCACCGACACGATTTCACCTTCTTCTGTAACCTCGAACTCAGCCGGGTTGGCGACCTTCACCGTGAAATCATCGATCTCGGGTTCGCCAGTCTTAACCGCAACTGATACTACCGATGGCGTGGCGCTCACACAACTGGCCACCGTAACCTTTTCGGCGACGGCCACTTCAACGACCACGCTGGCACGCCATTCGGGTAGCGGCGCGACCTCAGCCTTTGGCGCCGTGGTGAGCTTTGATGTGACCGCGACCGGAAGTTCCGGCACCCCGACCGGCATCATCACCCTGAAAGACGGTGGTTCAAGCGGAACAACCGTCGGCAGCGCGACCCTAACAGGCGGCACCTGCACCATCACCACCCCCGCACTGACGGTCGGCACCCACTCTAACATTGTGGCCGTCTATGGCGGCAACAGCACATATACCGCCAGCACATCGAGCCCCTTGTCCACCCAAACCGTCACCCCGGCGGCACCCACCGGCCTGGCAGCCACGCCCGGACCGTTCGGGTCGATTGCATTGAACTGGAACACATCGAGCGGGGTGACAGGTTATAAGCTATCGATCAAAAACACCGCCACCAATGGGGAACAGATTGTTACCATTGCGACACCATCCTACACTGCGCCCGGCTTGGCTAGTGGTACATCATATCAATTCAAGGTGTTGGGGACGGGTGGTGTTGGCGACGGTCCTTATTCCGCCGTGGTCAGCGCCACTCCCATCATTCTGCCATCCGCCACGACGCTCGCCTCATCCCTGGGCGCGGCGGCCACCTACGGCACGGCGGTGACATTTTCCGCGACCGTGACGGTGACTGGCGGACCGGCGACCGGGATTGTGACATTCCGTGACGGCGCATCGTTGTTAGGCACGGGGATACTGAGTGCGGGCCGGACGACCCTCACCACCAGCACGCTTGGGGCCGGTGCCCATTCGATCATCGCCAGTTATGCGGGAGACGCATCGTTTGCCCCCAGCACCGTCAGTGCCTTCGGCTACACGGTGAATGCGAAACCAGCGACCATCACCGGTGTGACGGCGGCTAACAAAATCTATGATGGTACCACAAGCGCGGCACTGACAGGAGGTGGTGTGTCGGGCATCCTGACCGGCGATACCGTGACCGTGGTCGCGGGAACCGGCACCTTTGTTGACGCCAAGGCGGGCGCTAACAAAACCGTAACCGCCAGCGGTTATGCGTTGAGCGGCGCCAATGCCGGAAACTACATCCCCGCTCAGCCAACCGGCATGACAGCGAATATCACCGCACGGCCGATCCAATTGACCGGCAACCGGGTTTATGATGGCACGGTGTCGTCCGGTGCTTTGGCCATTGCCAACAATCTCGATGGAGGAAGTCTGTCGCTCACCGGGAGTGCGTTCATGGCCGGCAAGGATGTTGGCACGCAGGCCGTCATCATGAGCACGGCGGCACCGGTCCGGGTGCGCAGCGCCACCGGCAACACCGGCGTGAATGCCGCAACCACTATCAGCGTGACGATGGGCGGCGCACCGGCGGCAGGCAATTCGATGGTTGCCGTGATCGCGACGCGCGGCACCAGTGCCAACATCGTTTCCTCGATCACCCAGACGAATGTGCCTAACGGAACATGGGTGCGGGCGGCGGAAACGCACAGCACGGGCATGACGAGTGAAATCTGGTACGCCGCCAACCTTCCCGCAGGTGCCGGGACGGTGGTAACCATCAACCAGTTATCGTTTCTATCATCCGCAGTGGTGATCGAGTATTCCGGTATCCTGGCCGCAATGCCGCTGGACCAGACTGCCGGCACTTCGGGCACCGGCACCGCCGCCGCCACCGGGACGACCAGCGCCACATCCCAGGCCCGCGAATTGTGGATCGGGGCCATCGGATACGCCTATAACTCGGTGCGCACGCTGGGGAGCATCCTCAACAGTTTTACTTCCGTGACCAATGCGGCGACCAGCAACGGCACGGTTGGCAGCAATGCCTGCGTATATGCTCTCGATCGCATTGTCACCGCAACCGCGGTCGCCTCATCCGGCGGCACCATCAGTGGCGGTTCGACGCAGTGGGCGGGCACCATTGCCACCTTCAAGGCGAACACCTCGACCCTTGGCCTATCAGGTTCAGCCGCCACAAATTATACATGGGTGGGTGCCACCGGTTCGGTCACGGTCACGCCCAAGGCGCTGACCGTCACGGCCACCAACCAAAGCAAGACCTACGGCCAAACCATGACGTTCGGCAGTGGGGCCACACAATTCACCAGCAGCGGCTTGCTGAATGGGGAAACCATCGGCTCGGTCACCCTGGCTTGCGGTGGCGGTGGCGCAACGGCGGGGGTGGCCGGTTCGCCATATCCGCTCATGCCCGGCGCGGCCACCGAGGGCACCTTCGCCGCGAACAACTATGCAATCCAATATGTGGCCGGCACGCTCACGGTGAACCGGGCGGACCAGACGATCACCTTCGGAACCTTGTCGGCCAAAACCTTCGGTGATGCGCCGTTTTTCCTAACAGCCACGACAAGTTCCGGTCTAACCGTGAGTTATGCCAGCTCGAATCCCGCAGTGACGGGGGTGGACGGCAGCAGGATCACCCTGTTGCAGGCGGGCGGCACAACAATCACCGCCAGTCAGGAGGGCGACGCCAACTACAATGCTGCCAGTCCTGTGACACAGCCGCTCACGGTGAATGCGACACCTTTTGCCGTGTGGGCGCTGGACCCCGCCCAGGGCCTCACCGCCGGCGTGAACGATGGTCCCATGGACGATCCCGACCACGATGAGATATGCAATCTGCTGGAATTCGTCCTCGGCGGTAAACCGATGGTGCCAGAGCGGGCGATTTTGCCGGTTCTGACGCACGGTGCGGGCGGCACCTGGGTGTTCGAATATGATCGCCGCACCCTCTCGCTGGCTCCGGCCACCATGCAGGTCGTGGAATACGGCAGCGACCTGACAGGATGGGCGGCAGTGACGGTGCCCGCTAACAGTTCAGGCAACGTGACGATCACTCCCGCCACCTCCTCGGATCATGTGAAAGTGACACTCCCCGCCCTGGGGCCTGCAGGTTTCGTCCGCCTCAGGGTTTCCCGCTAGATTGTCGCCCATTGGTTATTGAGTGTTGGCTGTTGGATACTTACCGCAACTTCGGTGGTGCGGGTTCGTTGCCATGTGATCCGTGCGGCACCGGGCCGATGCTGCCGCCGGCAATGAACGCGGCCGGAAAGTTGATGGTTTTCCGGTCGGCGCGGCCGACTCTCAAAGCTGCGACCCAGCGCACGATGCGCCGGATAATCCGGTCGTTGTCCCAGCGGATGTGGGCGATGGGCGTTTGGCACCAGGCGAGGGTGACATCATAGTCGGTGCAAACCAGCGACACTTGCGCAGGCACTCGGATGCCGCGCTGGGCCAGAAACTGCACCGCCGCGATGACCCGCGGAGTTTGCTCGACGATCAGGGCGGTGGGCGGGGTGCTGCGGAAAAGCGCTTCCAGCAGGACAAAAAATCCTGCCGGGGTTTCCTCCCAATCCGGTAGGTGGTAGTCGCCGGTGGTGATGCCGTGGGCCGCCAGTTCGTCCAGAAACGCCTGCTCGACATTGCCTGCGGGGTGGCGCCGCGAGCTGCTGCTGATGAGCACGATGCGCCGGTGCCCCAATGCCAGCAGGTGGCGCGTGGCGGCCAGATAGGATTCCATTTTGTCCGGCCCGGTGCGGGCCAGCGGCAGTCCCTCGGTGCGACCGTACAGCGAGATGCAGGGAAGAGTTTGCCCGGCGAACCACTCCAACAGCTTGCGCGACCCGGCGGCCACGATCCAAGCGTCGGCCGGGTTGGCGCTGAGGTGGCGAATGATGCGGTGCACATCAAAGCCGAGTTGTGCCTGGGTTTGTTTGGAGAAGAACACCTCGTGACCCGCCGCTTCAAGGTCGTGCTGAATCTGAAACAATACCTGTGAGGTTTGGGGTTGGTCATCCAGCGGTGCCTCAAACAGTAATACTCCCACTCGCAGCCCACCTCGCACCTCGGGCTGCGGCGTAATGGTGCGGCTGCGGCCCCGCCCATGCGTGCCCAGCCAGCCCTCGGCCTCAAGTTGCCGCAGCGCCATCTGCAGCGTCGCGGGCGATACGTCCAACTCCGCCGCCAAGCGCCCAACCCCGGGCAACACTCCGCTCCACCGGCCCGCGCTCAGCCCCGCCCGCAAGTGCTCGGCACATTGCTCGGCTAAGGAAATTCGCCGCAACGGATGCATCGTCGCCCTTCTATACCGCTCTTTGACATAGTCCGCAAGAAAATTTCTCTCGCCGTCCGGCCAAGCCCCCGACCACCTTGCCCGCCCTCGCCCTCGCCGGCATTCCGCCCACCTGACAAACCACAAGCCACAAGCCAAACACACCCAGCATTATGCAACCCCAAACCTTACCTACCACCTCACCATGAAAAAACCAAACATCCTCCACCACGTCCTCGCCGCCACGCAGCGCCTCGCCCTCGCCTCAGGCAACGCCGCGCTTGTGGCGCTCGCTATGAACAGCACTCAAGCGGCCACCACCACGAGCACCTTCGATCTAACGGGTGCAGGCAGTGGAACAACAATTACCTCTACCAGTCCGACTCTCTGGGTCGCCAAGGGCGCCCTGCCCGTCGGATCAATCCTGAGGGCTGTCTCCGTTAATGCAACGCTCGTCAACACTCCGAACGGGAACGGTGACATGTCCTATGTTTCTGAACTAGGAATTATTTTCGATCCGACGCCAGTCAATGCCACCGACGGCGACAATCTCCTGGTTGTTGGCGACAATTATGATGGAGCGCTCCCCGGTGCCACAAAAGCCGTTGCCTGGGGGGTGGACTACGCATGGTGGGCCGGAGCCAACATGACGACCTCAAAAATGGCGGTCGATGGCATTCCGGCCATCGACCTGAGTACCGTTGCCGTCCTCCTCGGCGAAGGTTATAACAATGGACAGGGAACAATTTATTCGGGTTCTATCACGCTGACTTATGATCTTGCGGATCCGAATGCGCTTAAGGACATCACTGCCTTCAGTTTTGGCACCTTGGGAGATGCCACCATTAGCGGAACGAGCATCACCAAGACCGTTCCCTATGGCACGAGTGTGACGGCGTTGTCACCCACCTACACACTTTCTGGAGGAGAGTGCCTTCCTGCGTCAGGTTCCAGCCACAACTTCTCCTCGACACAGACCTACACGGTGAAGGCCATAGATAATTCCACCAAGGATTACACCGTGACCGTCACGGTGGCAGACCCCGTGCTCACCTATGACTTCAGCAACGGCCTGCAAGGGTGGACCCAAATTTATGCCGGTGGCAATAACGGCAACGTCTGGAATAGCGGCGGCAAATACCTCGGCAACTGGAACAGCAATGATGACAATACGTATTTTGCCCGCTCTCCGGAGTTCCAACTGATAGGCTCGGGAAACCTGACATTCAAGTTGGCCGGCGGCCAGTCTTCGCTTGCGGCACCCGCCATGGCTCCTTCCGCAGTGCCCCAGGCGTCGGCTAACGGCGGTTTCGCCGGCGTAGCCCTGCGCAATGTCACCACCGATACCTACGTGTTGAGTGCGAGACGCAGCGGCTCCGGTGATGCATGGCAGACCGGGACGTTCACCGCCGATCATCTGAAAAATTTTGTTGGCGACGGCAATATGTACACGCTGGACTATATCGACTACACTAGAGGCGATTGGGGCTGGGTTGCGTTAGACGATGTCTCCATTCCGGGCGCAACCACGCTCCCCGGCACCGCCACCACGACCACGCTGGCCAGCTCTAGCAGTCCGTCGAGCTACGGCGACACGGTGACCTTCACGGCCACGGTGGCACCCGCACCCACGGGCGGCATGGTGCAATTTTACGACAACGCGGTGGCGCTCGGCAACCCGGTGGCGGTTAGCGGCGGCCAGGCCCAGCTTCCCCTCAGCGCCCTCAGCGTCGGCGGCCACCCCATCACCGCCACTTACAGCGGCACGACGGGCTTCAGCGGCAGCACCTCGAGTGCCATCACCCAGACGGTGAATCTGGCGACGGCGACGATCACCACTGCGCCGACGGCCACCGCCATCAGCTATGGCCAAACGCTTGCCAGCTCCACCTTGAGCGGTGGCGTGGGTTCTGTTGCCGGCAGCTTCGCCTTCACCACGCCGGCCACCGCGCCGGGCGTCGGCTCCGCTGCTCAAAATGTCACCTTCACCCCGACCAACGCGAACTACACCGCCGCCACCACCACGGTGAGCGTGACGGTGAACAAGGCGACGCCGGTATACAAGGCCCCGGTCGGGGCGGGGGAACTGATCAATGTGAGCATTGGTGGCGCAACAAAGGCCAACCCAACGGGACCCGCGGGAGGAACCGGGGCGACTTGGAACCAATTCACTTGGTCGGGTCAATGGCAACCGGTCACAGGATCCAGCTTGAAGAACTCGGCGAACGTAACAACTACCGTAAGCTTTGACTTTACCAACCAGTGGAACGCTTTTGACCCCTGGGGTAATCCCTCGCAGACGCTCCTCAAGAATGGCGCAAATCCCAATGGCAGTCAAACCGGCACCATTACCGGTCTGACCCCCGGAACGAAGTACGATATCTATATCGCCAGCTATCATGGCAACGACCGGAATAATGGCTCATTTTCAACGGCCAATTCGACGACTAACGGATCGACTCAATCCCTCGATAGCACGGCTACGCCGAACGGGTCAACCTGGGTTGATGGGCAAAACTATGTGGGCTTCATGGGTACAGTCGCCGATGGGAGCGGCATAATCAGCCTAACATGGAATCCAATCAATTACCTGGCTATTATGGGCTTCCAAATTGTGGCGGCCGGGGCACCCACACCTGCGGCCACGGATATCGCTTACGGCCAGAAGCTCAGTGCTTCGACATTGAGCGGTACGTTTGTCGATGCGGCGGGTGCGGCAGTGGCCGGTGTCCTGGCATTCACCAATCCCAACGAGGTGCCCAATGTCGGCAAGGCGTCCCATGGCGTGACGTTCACGCCTACGGACACGGCCAATTACAGCATTGGCACCACGATGGTGGACGTGACGGTAACGGCGCCCACCGATCTGTTCGGATCGTGGATCAGCACCCACTATCCGGGCTTGTCTGACAAGTCGGCGGCGGGTGATCCGGATGGCGACGGCATGAGCAACAAGGCGGAATATGCCTTCGGCCTGGATCCGTCCAGCGGAGCGTCGTGCAACCCGATCAAAACCCCGCTGGACAAGACCACCGGCACTTTTAGTTACACCCGGCGTGTTGGCACCGGCTACACCTACAGGGTGTGGACGTCCACCGACCTGGTGTCGCCTTGGACAGAAGATACGACGGCGGTTCAGAACGTTGACAGCACCGCTGGCGATGTCGAAACGGTAACGGTCACGCTCAGTGGTTTCAAGCCGCTGGCTGCGCAGGAGCTGTTCATGCGGGTGAGCGCCGAGTGATGGCGCGGCCCAAGACACAAGACTGCAAGACACAAGACGAAGAGATTTACCTAACTACAGCATCTTGGGTTTTTCAAGGACTCTAAGCGCGGGGGAGGTGCCCGCGCTGCTTGAAGGAGACAACACCTGATTGCAATTCCCAAAGGCCGGGAGCCTGACTCCCGGCCTTTTCGATTTCACGCTAGAGGACGCTCCAAGATGCCTGCCCTCGCCGCTTTGAATCACGAACAGACCCACCATGCCCGTTACTAACATCGCAGATGAACGTTGATGATAAGAATTGGAGGATCACTTGACATGGCGGCATCCGTGGCGATGGTCAGGGGCCAACATCCCACCCGATGATTTCCGCTCCAACACCCGCTTTCCCGTCGCTCACCATGTGCGGGAGCGGACGCATTGTGCCAGGCGGACGCCTCTTCATCCGAATTTCCAGCCATCCATCACCGTGAACGAATCGATCAAACCACTCGCCGGAACTGTTGCCCACAACGTCAAGCACTCGCCCCATTGGTCGCCATTTGACCCGGATTTCGGCAGTGGCGGATCGGCGGACTATCCCGCCCGCGCGGAAGTGGAGAAACGGATCCTGCCACCTGACAAAATCCTCAAGCTGAGGAATCCTGAAATCCGCATCGAACCGACGAACCGCTGCAATTATTCGTGTGTCATGTGCCCGCGGGAGACGCATGACCGTGCCCAGGGCGTGATGCCATTCGGGTTTTACAAAAGCGTCGTGGATGAGGTGATCGCGATGGGCGCGAAACAAATCACCCTGACCAATTTCGGCGAACCGTTCATCGATCCGGGATTGGAGGATAAGATCCAGTACGCATCTGACAACGGGCTGGGCACGTATATCATCAGCAATGCCTCATTGCTGCATCAGCCGAGCCGCTCCGAATTGGCGGACGGATTGAAGACCGCTGTGGACGAAGTCATCACCAAGGGCCGGGCGGTGATCGCCTCCGGGTTGGCCGAGTTGCGCCTGAGTTTTTACGGCACCAAGCCGGACATTTACGAGAAAGTCATGCGTGGCGGGAAGTTCTGGCAGACGCGCAAGAACATCGAGGAGTTCCGCGTGCTGCGCGAGAAATTCGGCAGAAAAGGGATTTCACCAACACGCAAAATCGAAACCCTGCTGCCTGAAATCAGCATCTATTTTCTGGATCTGCCGGAAAACCAGGGCGACCTCGATGAGTTCCTGGAATTCACCCGGGATCTGGCGGATTACATCGAAGTCTGGAAACCCCATAACTTCGGCTTGGGCAAGGAAAACGAATACCGCGAAGTCGGATCCGCGAAACCGCTGAATTCCTGTGGCCGGCCGCAAACGGGCCCCCTGCAGATCAACTGGCAGGGGATCGTGGTGCCTTGCTGTTATGATTACAATCAGGACATCCCGCTAGGGAATATCGCCCTGCAGACGGTCGAGGAAGTCCTGCGCGCGGGTCCCTATCAGGAACTCAAGCGCTGCCATATCGAGAAAACCTTCGCCGACATTCCCTATTGCCACCGCTGCGACCAGTTGCGGGAACACAACAACGCCTTGGTCGTGAGCACCAACCCGCGACACGAAGGCCGGAGCATGGAAAGCATCATGAAATCGCCGAACACCCGGCCCGAATTCGAGATGGGGTAAGGCGTGGTTAGGTGCCGATGACACTCCCGCCGTCGTTAAGGAGCGACGGCACTGCCGCGGTAGAGTTGCGGATTGAGCGCCGGGTCATTGTACAT
>Ga0073936_10004548_pt1 | contig 19167 bp, 21 predicted proteins | sample AliMusrvi5mmetaG_FD_87041 | JGI IMG/M metagenome (GOLD analysis project Ga0073936, IMG submission 87041) | Freshwater lake bacterial and archeal communities from Alinen Mustajarvi, Finland, to study Microbial Dark Matter (Phase II) - Alinen... | ecosystem: Environmental > Aquatic > Freshwater >... | reverse complement strand
TTTGCGCTGGCCACGGCGGAAGAGCGCGTCGAGGAAGCCGAGGCAACGGGCGCGGCAGCTATTGTCACGGCCTGCCCCTGGTGCGAGTCGAATTTGAGCGACGGCATCGATGCCAGCGGATCCCGGCTGCGCGTTGAGGATATCCTGGACCTTGCGGCCAAGGCCCTTTAATTTAGAACCAAGGCGGCCTTCGGCCGCGCATACTTTTACAGGAGGCTCTTATGGCGTTTACCGAAATTGCATATAAGGCATTGCAGGACATCGTGGGCTGTGAAAATGTTTCAAACGACCCGGCAATCTGCCAGGCCTATTCCCGCGTGCAGTGGCTGCCCTCGGGCGTGATGCAGCGTGAAAAGTGCGGCCTCGCCATGCGGCCGGCCGGCGTTGTCATGCCCGGCTCGACGCAGGACGTGCAGCGGATTGTGCAGGTTGCCAACCGGTACCAATTCCCCTTCGTGCCCCGGGGCACGGGCATGACCTTCAGCGCATTTCCCACCATGGCGGGCACCATCGTCATCGACCCCAAGCGCATGGACCGGATTATCGAGGTCAATGAAAAGGACATGTATGCCGTGATCGAGCCCTATGTGAGCTTTGTGGGCCTGCAGGCCGAAGCAATGAAATGCGGCCTCTACACCCCGACGCCCCTGGCTGGCAGCCAGGTGTCCTGCCTTGCCAATTATTCATGGCACGGCGCCTACGGCAACAGCTGGATCACGGGCATCGGCGCCCAGAACCTGCTCGGCTTTGAGCTCGTGCTCCCGGACGGCGAGGTGGTGCGCTCCGGCTCCATGGCTTGCCCCGGCGCCGGCAGCTTCTGGAATGACGGGCCCGGTCCCGACCTGCGCGGGTTTTTGCGCTCGGGCATGTTCGGCCATGCCGGCGGCATGGGCGTGGTGACAAAGATTTCCTGCAAGCTGTGGCCATATGCCGGGCCTGCCGTATTCCCGACAGAAGGCAATGCCAATATGAAGTTCTCAAGCTCTCTCGGGGAAAACTGGAAGTGGTTTATGATCAAATTTCCCTTCAAATATCCCGAGCAGGAGGAAGAGGAGCTTCGCAAGTCAGCCGAGCTGTTCTACGAAATGGGCAAAGCCGAGATCGCCGAGGTAGCGACCCATCTGGCGCAGCAGTTTCTGTACACCTATTCCTCCGTCACCAAGCAGGACCTGTTTGACAATATGAAAAACGATGTGTTCCCCTGCGGGTACTGCGTCGTGGCACTGCAGGGCAAGACCTCAGCCGACCAGCTTGCCTATGAAGAGCGGGTCCTGCGCGATATCGTCAAGAAAGTCGGCGGTATATTTGTGCAGGAGGATGAGCCGGCCTATCAGGTCTGGATCAAACGGGCGGCCAATGAGTGGATACGCTTCGGCAATGCCCAGCGCCTGTCGCGTGCGTCTGACTGCTTCAGCATCGGATCGTCAAACGTGGATTCCATCGATGAGATCGTCTATGAAATACTGGAGTCGAACAAGATCGGCCGCGACCTTCTGAAAAATGAGGGGCTCGGCAAGGATTTCGTGCAGCCCCTGAGCATGAATGGCGGGTGGATCAGCCCGCAGGAGTATGGCTACTGGTGCCTGCATACGACCGACGTGTTCCCCGAGCAGGCGGTGGACCAGTGCAAGCAGGCAATTGAAATCATCGGCAAGGTGACCAAAAGCATGTTCGAGCGCAAGAGCGCGGCAGCGGCCATTCACATGATCGGGCCGGCCTATGACTTCTTCGGCCCCATGATGGGTGATGTGCACCTCATCGTCAAGGGGCTCAAGCGCGAGTTCGACCCGAGCAATCTCTCGAATCCGGGCTATGCAAGCCGGCCCGATGTGGTGTCGCCCGAGGAACTGCAGAAGATGATGGGGCATTAAATTGCAGATTTTGGATTGCGGATTTTGGAATTAAAAACAGGATTCAGAGGCCAGAGCCCGCAATCAATGAAATTGTAGGGGCGCGGTGCCCGCGCCCCCTGGACGCGGATTGCCGAAAAAAAGCAACATTTAGATTATTGCAGGGGCATATCAGAGATGCAGATTGATACGGAAAAATGCGCGGGATGCGGCGGGTGCGTGAACCTGTGCCCCCAGGCGGCTATCTATTTTATGGACAACAAGGCCGTGATCGACCAGCTTGCCTGCACGGAATGCCGCACCTGCGTGTTTGTCTGCGGCATGGCGGCTCCGGCGGTGAGCTGCCGGTTTCCGCAGTTCATCGTGTTTACCGAACGGGCATCATCCGGGAGCCCGGGGCGGAGAGGCGCATGAAAAAATATGACGTGATCATTGCCGGGGCCGGGCCGGCAGGCCTGACCGTTGCTGATATCACGGCCGGACAGGGCCTGCGGGTGCTGCTGGTGGACCTGAAAAAGGACATCGGCCGGGTGTTCCGCTCCTGCTGCTGCAATCTCATTATCGAGCCGGGCACGCATGCCGAGACGGTGCGGTACGCCGACGGGGCCATGCATTTCGAGGGCAATGATTTTTCCGTGCCCTACGCCGGTTCGGTCATACCGCTTACCAACAGCTTCAAAATCGCCCCCGGCGGAACGACGCTGCACATCAGGGGCAAAAGCGCGGAAGGCTCTGTGGCCGTCTCCTATGAGAAGGAAGCCATGATTCAGGGGCTGCTTGCCCGGGCGCGGCAGCACCGCACCCTTGACATTATGGAAGGCGTGCAGGCCCTGGGCGTTGAAAACACCTCGTCCGGCGTGCGGGTGCATCTTCGCTCGACCGACCGGACTTTTACGGCTTCGGGTAGAATTGCCGTTGCGGCAGACGGCGTCAACTCAAAACTGGTTGAAAGCCTGGGCCTGAACCAGACCCGCAGAAAATTTTTCGCCCGGTTCAAGGTCGCCTCCTACCACATGGCGAACGTGAACTGGCCGTTCGGCTCCGCCTGGGTCACCCTGGTCGGTAAGGGGCATGCCCTCGGTGGCCGAGGCCAGTTTTACATGTGCCCCAAGCCCCATAACGGCCAGACCGATCCGCCCATTTATGAGCTTACGATCGGCATGCCCTTTATTGGCAAAGTGCCGGTCATAACTCCCATCGAGGAGCTTGACAACCTCACCAAAAAAAGCCGCTTTGCCGGCTGGTTCGACAAGATGGAGATTGTCGATATCCGGGCGGCGACCCTGAATTTTTATACGCCCCTGATAAACCCGGTTGAAGGCAATGTTGTTGCCGTGGGCGATTCGGCCTCGTTTATTGAAACCTATGTGCAGGGCGGTATTATGTACGGGTTTCAGGCGGGCCGGGCAATCGTAAAGCAGCTGGAGACCGGCAGGGGCCTTGAGGACTATGCCGCCTCCTGGGGCGCCAGCTTCGAGTACAACAATCCCGAGGAAATAAAGAAGGCCACATCAGGCTTCGGCCTCCATGTGCTCAAGGACGAGGACCTCGACTACCTGTTCGGCCTGACAAAGGATGATACGATCTTCGGTTATGTCAATGAATTCTCCGATCCCGACACGGTGCGAAACGCCCTGTACGGCCATATCGACCAGGTCGAGGCGGAGCGGCCCGAACTTGCGGTGCTGCTGCGAAAAATGCGCGAGGTGTCGGTCCATGATGCCCTGCAGGTAACAAAAAAATAGTATCATGAATCGGTAAATCCGGTAATGAAAGAGCGCCCATGATTCTTATCGCAGGATGCAACGGCCACGTCGGCCGGGCGCTTGTCGCCAGGGCTGCCGCCCGAAAGATACAGGCCCGGTGCTTTGATATCGCCGCCTGTGACACAGCGGGGCTTGATACCTCATGTCTTGAGGCGGTTACCGGCGATATAACCGACGCGGCGGCAGTTGAGAAAGCAGTGCAGGGCGTTGATACGGTCATGTTTGTCATTGGCCGCAAGCGGGGGACAAAAAGCCTGACCCATGAGATGGTGGAGCACGGGGGCATGAAGAATGTCATCGCCGCAGGCAGGCAGTCCGGCGTTAAGCATATCATGTATATCAGTGCCCTTGGTGTGGGCAAAGATGTGCCCGCAACGTCCCTTATGGCGAAGTGGAATGCCGAGCAGAGCTTATTAAGCTCGGGCATTACCTATACCATATTCAGGCCATCAGGGTACTTTGTTGATTTTGCCGAAGAGTTTGCCCCGAAGATTAAAGCTACCGGCAGCTTTACGATTATAGGCGATGGCGCATTCCGCGTGCAGCCCCTCGACCCCGCGGATCTTGCTGAAGCATTTTTTCAGTCCCTGGAGAATCCGCGGGCCATAAACAAAACATTTAAGATAGCAGGCCCTGATACGTTTGCCCTTACCGAGATAATCCAGCTTGTCGGGAGTATTCTCGGCGTTTCCGTAAAAATTAAAAAAATTCCCGTATGGCTTGGAAACGTAATGTTTTCACTCATCGCCCTTATTACCGGCAACCCCGGCGCAAAGGATTTTCTCTATCGCATGTCCCGCGACAGCACCTGCACTAAAGAAGAGATGCGCGAGATGCAGCAGGTCTTCCGTATTGCGTACAAGCGCCTTGAGCCCTGGCTGCGCGAGCAGCTGAGGTAGGGGCGGTTCGCGAACCGCCCCTACGGGATTGCGGTACGTCATGGCGTAACAGCCCCCGCGCCTTTTTGCGACCGCGACAAGGTTCGGGGGCCCACAAAAAAATTTTAACAAAGGAGATTCTCATGCGACTGCCAAAACCGGAAACAGTGATGCCCGCCGAGCAGCGGCTCGAGAAAATACTGCCGATGATCGCGAGTGAAAGAATAAACCTCTATCTTGATCTGAAAAAAGTGCTGGGGGAGGAAAAAGGAGCGGAAGTTTTTAAAAAGCTCTATGACGAGGGCATGAAGCGCATCAGGCAAAATTTCCCCGGCGGCAAACTGACCATCGGCGAGCTCATGAAGCGGGAGCTGGTGAGCTTTCCCATGATCGGGTTTGAGCTGCACATCGATCAGGAGATCGAGAACGGCGAGGAGGTGTATTATGAGCATCTCACGAAATGCCCGTTTCTTAACATGGCGAAAAAAATGGGCATTGCCGAGCTGCCCTGCGACTTCATCTGCGGCTATGATGTCGAGGTTGCCCTTCGCGACAAGCGGGGCCGCTGGGAAATCAAGTCAAGGATGGGTGATGGCGCCTCCGAGTGCCAGTTCCGTATCAGGGACTGGAAGGACGAATAGGTCCGGGTTACCGCAGGCAGCTTTTTAAACATAGTCAGAAACGGCACATGATGGAGCAAGCAATGGATACAAAAAAGGTGGATGCAATAATTGAGAGGCACAAGGCTGAAAAAGGCGCGCTCATTTCCCTGCTCCATGCCATTCAGGATGAGGAAGGGTATCTGGCCGCGGACGCAATGAGCTACCTGAGCGATAAACTGCATACGCCGCTTGGAGAAATTTCCCGTGTGGCAACGTATTTTGACAAGGCGTTCAAGCTGGAGCCGAAGCAGGAGCACACGGTCCGGGTCTGCCGGGGCACAACCTGTCATGTGAAGAAGTCAGATGAAGTGTACAAAGAGATTACTGACGAGCTGAGCAAGGACGGGAAGGGCTTTCGGTTTTCTTTAGGGCAGGCCCGATGCCTGGGGTGCTGTACGTCAGCGGGGCCGGTGGTGGAAATCGACGGGGAAGTTTACGAACAGGACGCTGCAAAAAGCACCATCATCAAACTGAAAGGCGAGATGAAATGAAAATAGAGACTATTGAGGATTTAAACAAGCTCAAGGCTGCGGGAGAGAAGCTGCTGCGGCCCGACATCCTCCGGATACAAGTTGGGGCCTCGTCGTCCGCTCTTTCAAAGGAAGCCGCTCAAGTCGGCGGCCAATTAAAAAAAGAGCTTGAAAAGCGCGGCATTGAGGCTGCGGTTGTTTCCGTGGGATGCCTGGGCCTCTCCACGCAGGAGCCCATAGTGGAGGTGATCGCACCGGGCAAGCCCAAGATTACCTACGGCCGGATCACTGCGGCGGTGGCGCCGCTTCTGGCAGGGGCAATCGCCGATGGCAATGTGTTGAAAAAGCACGCCCTGTATCGGACCGATGTGGAGGAACTGCTCTGCAGCACAACCGGCTTTAGCTATGGCATGGCATCGGCTGAGTTTACGGAATTGCCCACGGCAGGCGAGTTCAAGTTTTTGAAGCCCCAGGTGCGCATTGCCATGAGAAATTCAGGTCAGATCAACCCCGAGAGCATCGAAGAGTATGCAGCCCGGGGCGGATTTGCCGCGCTGTATAAGGCTTTGACGAAGATGACTCCCGAGCAGGTTGTTGATACCGTGATCAAGTCCGAACTCAGGGGCAAGGGCGGCGGCGGATTTCCGGCGGGGCAGAAGTGGCAGAGCTGCCGCGAGGCAGGGGGCAATGACAAATACGTTATCTGCAACTGCAGCGAGGGTGATCCCGGCATCGGCATGCACAAGAGCCTTATTGAGTCCGACCCCTTCAGCATTATCGAGGGACTGGCCATTGGCGGGTATGCCATCGGCGCCCGGGAAGGCTATATCTACCTGCACCACGGGTATGCCGCGGGCAGGCACAAGCTGAAAAAGGCGATTGACCGGGCGGCTGAGTTCGGGCTGCTGGGCGAGAATATCTTCGGAAGCGGCTTTAGCTTCACCGGCACTTTAAAAGAGGGCGCCGGGGCGTATGTGTGCGGCGAGTCGACGGCCCTGATGGCATGCCTTGAGGGCCGGGCCGGTGAGCCCCGTCCGAAATATATCCACACGGCGGAAAAAGGGCTGTGGGACAAGCCCACGAACCTCAACAATGTGGAGACGTGGTGCAATATCGCGCCGATTATTTTCCGGGGGCCTGAATGGTTTACAAAAATCGGCACGAAAGCAAGCCGGGGGACAAAGGTTATTTCCCTCACCGGCAATATCAGCACGCCCTGCCTCGCCGAGGTCCCCATGGGCACAACGCTTAAAACGGTCATAACGAAGCTGGGCGGCGGCATGCCCAAGGGCACGACGCTCAAGGCGATCGGGATCGGTGGCCCCCCGGCCGGCGCTCTTCCGGCATCGCTGGCAGATACGCCCATTGATTTTGACGCGCTCTGGAAGGCGGGATCCATGCTGGGTTCCGGCGGCATGATTGTTATGGACACTGCGAACTGCATGGTCGACATGACGCGCTTCTTTTTGAAGTTTCTTGAAGAAGAATCCTGCGGCAGGTGCTTTCCCTGCCGGGAAGGGATCAAGCGGATGCGCGAGCTTGTCGAGGGCATCAGCATCGGGGTCGGCAAGCCCGAGCACCTTGCGCTTCTTGAGGAGCTTGCGGAGTGCCTGTCGCAGACGGCACTGTGCGATCTGGGTAAATCCGCACCCAATGCGGTGCGCTGCGCGCTGCGGCATTTCAAGGAAGAATTTGATACCCATATCGAGCGGGAAGTTTGCCCGGCCAAGCGATGCGCAATGTAAACCGCGAACTTTTAAGGTGACAGGCGATGGTGAAACTGACAATAGATGAAAAAAATATCCAGGCGGAAAAAGGAAGCACCATTTTACAGGCGGCAAAAGCAAACGGGATTGCAATCCCGACCCTGTGCCACCATGAGGGCTTAAGCCCCCTGGCCAACTGCAGGCTGTGCGTGGTCGAAGTGACCCAGAACAAGCGGACGCGCGTCGTCACCTCCTGCAATTACCAGGTGCAGGAAGGCATGCAGGTGGCTACTCAAACCGGGCGGATTGTCTCCCTGCGAAAAACAATCATAAAGCTCATCATGGGCAGATCGCCGAATGTTAAGATCGTCAGGGACCTGGCTGCGGCGATGGGGATTGAAAAGACGCCGTTCACCCTGGAAAATGAGAAGTGCATCCTGTGCGGTTTGTGCGAGCATGTGTGCAGCGAGTATATCGGCGCCCATGCAATAACGTTTACAGGCCACGGCACCGGGAAATTTGTTTCAGCGCCCTTCTGCGTATCGTCGGCTGACTGCATCGGCTGCGGAGCATGCGTTGAGGTGTGCCCCGCCAGGTGCATTACTAAGAAGGATGTTGATGATGCCAAGACCTACTATTGGGCTGAATCCGAGACGGTAGGGCCGGCACGGGTTATGTACAACTGGAATGCGCGGGTCGCGTGGAAGAAGTGCCCGAAGTGCGGAAACGCTTTTCCGCCTCCGTCGGTGCTGCCGTACCTGGACAAGGGCGAAGCCCTGCCGAAGGAATTTTTTGATATCTGCGAGAAGTGCAGGTAAAAATCCCCTGCGAACGAGGAGGACTAACATTGGTTAAAATCGACAAGGAAAAATGTTCGGGGTGCTGTGGCTGCGTTGACCACTGCCCGGTTGCGGCCATCAATGTGATCGATGACGTCGTGGTGATTGACAATGAGCTGTGCATGGAATGCCTTATCTGCACCAAGGTCTGCCCGCTGCGGGCGCCGCAGATAGTAGAGCAGGCATAGACGGAAAAAACCCTCATGAGGTTATAGCGAAAATGGCAGAATTATATGACGTAATAATAGTGGGCGCCGGTCCCGCGGGAGCCATGGCGGCAAAGATCGCCGGGGAGAACGGTTTAAAGGCGGCCATAATCGAGCGCAAGACCGATATCGGGGCGATCCGCAGGATCTGCACCATGATCGTTAATGTAGACGAGGAGAACGTGGGGGATATCCTCACGTACAGCCACAAGACGAAGCGGTTTATCTTTCCGCGCAACGGGTTTTCTTTTACCTATGACGGGCCCACGCGCAACATATACGGGTTTCACATCATCACCCCCGGGGGGCTGCAGGTAGAGATGGGCAATATCGGCCGGGGGAAGGCTGAGAAAAACGTTGTGGGGCTGATGATCCACAAGGGGCACATGTGCCAGGGGCTGGTCAATGAGGCGCGGCAGTACGGGGTAGAGGTGATTACCAACAGCAATATCAACAGCGTGAGGAAAGAGGCGGGGTATGTGGCGCTGCTGGACAACCGGGGCAATGAGTACCGGGGTAAGTTCGTCATTGCGGCGGACGGGGTAAATTCGCGCATAACGCGGCTGCTGGGGCTGGACAGGGAGCGGGTGTTCATCGGGACGTACCGGGATATGGCGCGGACCTATGAAGGCTATGAGATACCCGATGAAGAGAGGCTGATGTTCGGGCTGGGGTGGTCAACGGGCATATCGCTTGCGCCGGAGATACACCCGGGGCATCTGCATGTGGCGGCGACGAGCTATAATTACGAAAACGATCTTGACGCGCAGATAGAGCAGTTTGTAAACACGGGCACGTATGCCAAGTGGTTTACGAAGGCACGGGAGGTTGGGCGCCGGACAAGCTGCGTGTCAAATATAGCGACGCCGATTGTTGTGCCGTTTAAGGATAATGTGTTGGTGGTGGGGGACTCGTCGTGGATGCAGGAGACGGGGATCAACGGAGCGCTGATGCCGGGATGGAGCGCAGCCAATGCAATAACCGAGGCGATCCTGAAGAAAGAAATCAACAAAAACGGGATAGCGAGCTATCTGGCCTGGTATGACAAGTTCTGGTACCAGCCGTTCGGCAAACGGATGGCAAGCAGCGGCGGGGCGGACATGAAGGAGTATCTGTCGGGGGAGGATATTGACTATCTGGCGGGCCTGGCCAATGAGCCGATGCCGGCGACGATGAATTTTTTCACAATCATGAAGCAGCTCGGGACGACGTTTTCGGCACTGCTGCCGCAGATACAGGATGAGCGGCCCGACATCATGCAGAGGCTGCTGGGGTACCGGTCGCACCCGCGGGCGCTGGCCCTGGCAAAACGCCGCAATGAAGGCTGCGCTATCGTGGACTAAACAGCAGGGGGAGTTTATTAAATGGCACATCAACTGTATGACGGCATAGCAGAACATACGCAGGGCAGGCACATCATGCTGGTGGGCTCTTCCGGCAATATCGGCGGGAAAGCCCTTTCAGTATTGCTGCAGTATGGGAAAGCCGCATCAATCACCGCCTTTGACAAAAGAGCGCCAAAGATACAGGACCTTCCCGAAACGGTCAGGGTATGCTGCGCAGAGCAGGGTGATATTACCAGCGCTGAAGCGGTAGCCGCGGCGATGCAGGGCAACACGGTGGTCATCTGCGCCATAGGCGTACCCCGTTATTTAGCGGCGGGTGAAAAAAAACTGACCCCTGATGAAATAGAGCGGCAGGGCATGCAGCATATTGTTGATGCGGCAAAAAAGACCGGGGTGCAGCAGATTGTCTATATCAGCGCCCTGGGAGTTGCCCGGGGCGACAAGATCCCGGAATTTCACCTGGCGCACCTGGCCAAAAGGCAGGCCGAGGAGCTGCTGACCAAGTCAGGCATCGCCTATACGATTCTGCGGCCGTCGGGATATTATTTTGATTTTCGCGAGCTGCTGGCAGCGGCGGTTGCCGGGAGATATCATGTGGTTGATGAAGGCCTGGCGCGAGTGCAGCCGATTCATCATGAAGATATGGCTGATATCCTCATCGCTTCAATCAGCAACAAAAAGGCGGAAAACAAGGTCATTGCCGTGGGCGGCCCTGAAATATTCACCTATGCTGAGCTGGGTAAGGTTTTCGGCAATGTTCTTCAAAGCGAGGTTAAGGTAATTCATTTAGCGCCTGAAAAATACAAAAAAGAATATTTTAACAGTGATCTCATTTTATTCCGGGCTACCTCGGATAGCATTTTGACAAAGCAAGAGCTGAGCGACCTGCTTGGCATCTATCCGGGTCTTGAGCTCAAAAGGCTGGAGGATTACTTGAATAATCCGAATGATCCGATGCTGAAGGCGTTTTTAAAAAAAACCACCTGAAAAGATTAGCCAGGGGGGCTACCCCGGGAAAGGAATTCATGGCGGTTTCCACTCTTACGGTTATGATTTTAGCGGCATTTGTGTGGTATTCCGGCGGGATCGCGCTGGTGCTCAAGGGTATGTCGCTGGCCAGGAGCGCGTATGCCATCGATCCGGATTCCCTCTGGTCGTACGGGGCGCCGCTTGCCGGCATAGCAGTAGGGCTTATCAAGACAAAGTTTATCTTCAATCACGCCTGCAAAAAAAACATACTCAGGATAGGTAAGCTTGAGTCGCCGAAGCTCTGGCAGTGCTTCAGGCCCGGCATGCTCATATTTCTTGCCATCATCATTCCGGCAGGGGCCATGATGTCGCGTGCCGCTAGCGGCAAGTTTCTCTATCTCTGCCTTGTGTGCGGCCTTGATCTTTCAATAGCCACGGGCCTGCTTGTTTCTAGCATCATGTTCTGGAAGCTGAAGGCGTTTTCGGAAAACCCGGTCTGATCAGACGCGAGGAGCAAATCTTATGGACATTCTGGCAATCTGCGGCAGCCCCCGCAAAAATAAAACTACGCACAGCATGCTGCGGGCGGTGCTGGACGGCGCAGGGCTTCCGGGAGAGATACTGTGGCCCGCGTTCATGAAAATCGGGCACTGTGTCGGGTGCCGCAAGTGTAAAAACGCAACGCCTGGCGAGTGCTGGCAGGACGATGACATGAAAGGCGCTCTTGAGAAGATGTACCAGGCCCGTGCGCTCATCGTAACATCGCCGACGTATTTCGGCAATGTGCCCGGCCCGCTCAAAAATTTCATCGACCGGTCAATTCCCACCTGCTATACGGGCAGGGGAGAGGCCTGGGCCGGCGCTGCCGATCACGGAACGCGGCCCTTCAAAGGGCGGTCGGCGCTATTACTGGTGGCCTCGGGCGGCGGCGACCATGAAAAAACCGCTGCCAATATCCGCCTGGTGCTCGAGTATTATGAATACAACATTGTCGGGGAGTATGCCGAGGGCATGGCCGGCGCCATTGTGACGCAGCAGGACTTTCCCGATATCTATCAGGAGCTTTTCAGCCTGGGGCAGAAGCTTGCCGCTGCCCTGAGGTAAACAGTACCGGAGAAGCGTATGGAGTGGGACGACGAAGCCGCAAAAATTGTTGATGCCATACCCCTGCCGCCCGTGATCGCCCATTATTCCAAAATGGATGCCGAGCGCAGGGCGCGCAAAAAAAGGCTTGGCAGGGTGACCGTAGAAATTGCCCGGGAAACCGAGCGAGGCTATGAGCAGTCCCTGGGCAAAGAGGCTGTCGAGCTGCTGCGGGCCATGGCCCGGGGCGAGGACGTGCAGCTGCCCGATGAATTTTTTGTTGAAGAGCCCGGTGAGCTGTACTCAATTGTGCTGTGCCCGGCAAAATACGGCGCGAGCACCATGGAAAAGCGCCTGCATATCCTGAACATTCTGGTGCCGGTGCGGGCGCTGCTCAAGAAACTCGATATAACGCAGATTATCATGGACAAGGCCGAGACCTCCCTGATGGCGCATCATGCCTTTCGGGTCGGCATTACGGGCTGCACCAATGCCTGTTTTTCACCCTATTTTCTTGATTTCGGCATACTCGGCAAATATCTGCCGGCGGCAAAGGCGGAAGGCTGCACCGGATGCGGCATCTGCGTTTCGTACTGCAGCGCCGGGGCTATTCGGCTCGGCGAGCAGGGCCCGGAGTTTGACCGCGAGGCCTGCATCATGTGTGCGGGGTGCGCCGAGGTGTGCGAGCAGGGCGTTATTTATATACAGGAAAAAGGCTACAAGGTAGTTGCCGGCGGGTGCGGCGCGCGGCTGCCGCATATTGCCGACACGATCGCCGAATGCACCGATGCGGCAGGCGTGCTGAAAATTCTTGAAAACACCGTGCTGCTGCTCAAGGAAAGTCCCACGGGCGGGCGGTTTATTTCCCTGCGCGATGTGCTCAAGACCGTCGGCAAAGAAAAACTGCTTGCCTGACCGGGACGAGGGTAACAAAAACTGAAATCGTTATACCAGCAAAGGAGCTACTGCCATGATCCACATTGATCGCGAGAAATGCGTGGGCTGCGGAGGGTGCGTTGATCTGTGCCCTGCAGCCGCTATCCGCTTTGTGAAGGACCGCGCCCATATCGGCAATCAGCTGTGCCTTGAATGCACAACCTGCGTGAGGGTGTGCCCGATGAAGGCGCCTGTGGAAGTGTAAGGGGATTTGTTGGGTTCGTCCTTAGACCCATATTTTTTATAAGCATGTGGGTTTATGCAGGTTGGGTTGAGGAACGAAATCCACCGGTTCTTGACGGACTTAACCCAACCCACATAAACCAATTGCCGGCAGACACGGCAGTTGACAGAAACCGGCAGACTCGGCGGGCTTTCCAGCCCGCGGCAAGCCGCAAACCGTTTCCGCACAGGGAGGATTCGTTAATGGAAAAAATAATTGGAAAAGAAATGCCCATAGAAAAACAGCGCGATTTGCTTCTTATGCAGACCGCCCTGAAGCTGCCCCTGCTGTATCAAAGCCTTGTTGAGGTATACGGACAGGAAAAAGGCAGGGCCATCTACGACGAAATTTTTGAGGCGAATTTCAAAAAACGAACCGCCATGTTCGCGGGCAGGGATTTCGGCGATATCATGATGTATGAAATCGACATGTTTCCGGCCAACGGCTGGAAGCTGTGGGTGGAAAAGGGCGAGGAAAACGGAGAGCCGGTCTGGTATGAGCACCTGGAGCACTGCCCCCATCTGGAAGCCACCAGAAAGCGCAACCTGCCCGATCCCTGCCCGATCATTTGCGACATGGATTGCATTCTCGGGAAAAAATATAAAGTAGCAAACTGGGAGCTTATAAAACATATGCCGAAAGGCGACAGCGAATGCTGCTTTAGAATCACCCGGGCTAAATAGTTGCATGCCCGTACAAGCCGCAGTGTTGGTTGCATCTGGCAGGTAAAGTCATAAAAGGGTCAGCAAAGTGTCATTGCGAACGAAGTGAAGCAATCTCTGCCCTGCACACAGGGAAAAGACGGGATTGCCACGGCCTTCGGCCTCGCAATGACAAATTACGTGGCTTTTGCGGGAATGATAAATTGATTTGCGCAATAGAGTCAGGGAGCGTTCCATGAAACAAATTGCCTGGCAGGACGGCCTGCCGGAAATGGTTGAAAAGCTCTGCGGGGTTTTTCCGGCGGTTGTTAAAAGCCGCTGGAAAAACCGCCTTATCTGCAATGCTGAAAAAATTGCCGCCTATGAAGAGTCCCCGGCGGTGAACGGCGATATATTCTGGCGCGCGGTGTACGAGGTGTTCCCCGGCGGGTACGAGCCCCTCATCCTATCCGGCAAAGACCCCGCGCGCATGCGCGCCGAGGTTGCCGCTTCAAAAGCCCAGGAGGACCTGGAACCGGGAACTGAGCCGCTGGTCATTACCCGCTGGGCGCTGGACCGCAGCGAGGTCGGGCCCGTTGTCCCGGGGATGAAAATACTTGCCGTGAACTCAAGCATGCGCAAGGGCGGCAATACTGATGTCATCATAGATGAGGCGCTTCGGGCCTGCAGCGACAGCGGGTGCTCAGTGGAGAAGCTGTATCTTGGAGATCTTGCCATAAAGTACTGCACCGGCTGCCGGGCATGCCGCAAAGGCGATGTGAAAACCATCTGCACCCTGAAGGATGATATGACGGCCGTGATATATGACAAGCTGTATGCCATGGACGGCCTTATTCTGGGGTTCCCTATCTATACGGCTCGTGAAAACGCCATCATGGCAAATTTTATGGACCGGTGGGACTGTTTGTCTAACCCCGAGCTTTCACGGAAAATGCCCCATGGGAAGAAGGCACTGGTCGTATCCACCTGGATGTGGCCCAACCCTGCCGCCTATGACAATGTGGTTGAGCAGATGATCATACTGCTCCGGCTGCACGGGGTTGAGACAGCAGACGTTCTGACCGTATCCGGTACCCGGGGAAAGCGGCATGGCAGGGGTGTTGTAAAAAACCATCCCGAAATTCTTGCGACTACCTACAGCGCAGGAGCTGAATTTTTAAAAAAGCTGCGCAGCGCATAATGCCTGCGTGCAGCAGACGTTATTAACCGTTCAACCGAGAAAGGGTTTTTTATGAAACAGCGATTCGCCTATGCACCACTTGTTATTCTTCTGGCCCTCCTGTTCGCTGCGCTTCCCTGCGCCGGGATGGCGGCTGATACTGCGGCCCTGGCAGCTCCGGCAAAGCCCCTGGTCATGTGGTATTCCCGCGGCGGCACGTCGCAGCTTGTTGCGGAAACCATTCAAAAATACTTGGGCGGCTGCGACATGGACCGAATACCGTCGACCAAGGAGCGCGGCATCATGACCATCATGGGCGAGCAGTATTTCGGCGTGGCGGACGAGCAGGTAAAATATCCGAAAAGCCTTGCCGGGTATAATCCCGTGTTCATCTGCACTCCCATCTATTTCATGAAACCGTCGGCGCCGGCACGGGCGTTCATGGAGCTGAACCGCGATGACCTGAAGGGAAAGGACATTTACCTGTTCTTTACCCTGGGCGGGAAGCTGGCCGATGACAAAAAACAGGGCATCAAGGACTACGGCTCAAGCATAGGTCTGAATATTAAGGCGGTCACCGCCATGCCGTCCGGGAAAAAGGAAGAGTTCCCGGGCCGCATAAAAGAGTTTTTTGGCAATTACCCGCAGGCGAAATCAGCACACTAGGCCGTAATGCTTGCCACTGCCTGGCCATATCCGACAAGCATGATGGTCAACAAAAATATTTTCTAATAGTTGATACAAGGGAGGATGGGCGATGAAAAAAAGATTTATTTTGCTGAGTATTCTCGTGTCTTTTTTACCGGCAGTTGCACGGGCAACAGTTCTTGAGGGCTGGGAGCGGCATGTCATCGGCGTTCAGGAGAGCCCGATCTATCTCTATGTCGCGGATATGGATGGGGACGGTGATCTTGATATTGTCAGTACAAACAATGTCCATCCCTTTCTTTATGTATCTGAAGTCGCCTGGTATCAAAACAACCTCAATACAGGCGGAGGCTGGAAAAAGTTTATCATCGCCCCCGCTACTGAAGACAATGCCACGAACACAACAAATGCCAATGGCGTGGTGGTAGCTGATATCGACGGAGATGGTAATCCTGATGTGGTGGTTGGTACCGGAATGGTAACAAAGCAGGCAGGAACCGTTTATTGGTTTAAGGCACCGAAAGACCCCACGCAGGAAAACTGGCAGCGGTTTCAGGTGGAGCCGGCAACTGATATGTCATTCATGAAAATGTACACCATGGATGTTAACAATGACGGGAAACCCGATATTATTGCCGGTACAAATCAGGGCACCTTTGTTTATATTAACCCCGGGAATCCGGCGCAGGATGGCGCCCAGTGGAAACGGCAGCTGCTTGCAGAAGGCACCGGGAGCTCCAACTATCTGGCTGACATGAACTGCAACAGGAAGCTGGACATAGTAAATTCGCAGCTGGGCGCCAGCCCCGATTATCAGGGCAATATATCCTGGCTTGAGCCGGTCTATAAAGGTGGAGTAGTTGCCTTTGAAAGAACCATGATCGACGACAACCTTTTTAAAGCCTTCGATGTAAATGTCATGGACGTAAACGGTGATTATAGAAAAGACGTGGTGGTGAGCATCTTTCAGAAAAAAGAGCTCTACTGGTATGAGGCTCCCGCAAGAACCGGGGATCCCTGGACAAAACACACCATAAGCGATACGTTTGCCGGCACTGATCTCTATACCGGCGATATCAATGGAGACCGGAAAAGTGAACTGGTTGCTTCAGGGCTCTTTATGAACAAAATATCATTTTTTATACCTTCAGGCTCAAAAGATGACATTCAGTGGACCGAACAGGTGCTTGACGATAATATTGCCCTACCCGGTGATATATCGCTCAACGATCTTGACGGCGACGGGGATTTGGATGTGGTGCTTGCAGGCATGGGTGAAGACCAGATCATCTGGTATGAGAACAAGACGCCCCAAAAATATGCCTGCGTGTTGAGGCGTGTATTGGGAAATAAATCTCCTGCGCTTTCACAATTCAGAGGTGTTCGGGACAATTATTTACAACCTACTGTTGCAGGCCGGTCGATTATTGATTCCTACTATACCGGTTCTGCCCGGCTCATAGAGCTGTTAAAAATGAGCACGGGCGTGAAGAATATGCTTTTTAAATAATGGGCAACTGAGCCGTTAAAAGCGTAAGCTGCCGCAATCAACAGCTGTTTTACTGGCCGGATCGTCCGCTTATGGCGGGGATCCGGCCTTTTGTTTTGCTTTTTTAAAGAGCTTTTCAAAAAACCACCTGCATGGTATTAATCAGGCTGATTTTTTTATAAAAGAATGAGCTTGATGGCTACAATACTAATCAATTTAAAAGACATTATCATCGACCCCGACAGCACGGTTGACCTTGCCGCCCTTCCTGCCGGTGATGCCATGGATCGCGTAAAAACGTCTTATGGTTTTCTTGCCAGTTCAGTGGACGTATCGATTGCCAACGGCGCAGCAGTTATCAATCTCAAGGAGCCGCCCGCCCACAAGGTGGCTGACGCGGAAAAAACCTACAACAAAGCGGTGCAGGATGCGCAGCAGGGCGACTATGCAAAGGCCATTAAACGCTTCCAGCAGGTCATTGAAATTTTACCTCTTCACATAGACGCCCGGCGCAATCTTGCCATGGCGTATCTTGAATTAAAAAACTTTGCCAAGGCAAAAGAACATCTTCTGGAGTGCTCGCAGCTTGATCCCAATAATGTCTGGACGCTTATCCTTCTGGGAAACCTCTACGGCAAGAATGAACGCAACTTCCCGGTTGCTGAATTTTATTATGAAAAAGGATTTTCGGTAAATCCGAACGACAGTATCCTGCTCAACAACTATGCAGCGCTGAAAATGGAGTTGAAAGATTATTCAGGAGCGCAAGACCTTTTTAACAAAGCTCTTGCCGCTGACCCTTCTTACCCAAACACCTATCTTGGCCTATCCATGCTGTACCAATCGATGGGCAAGGTGGAAGACGCTGCTCAGGTACTGGAAAAGCTATTTAACCAGCCGAAGTCCTCGGATATACGCTCAACGCCTTTTTATCACTATGCCCGCGATTTGTATCTTGATCTCAATAAACAGCATGCGGAAAAAGACTTTGACCGGATGATGGGCGCTATTTCCATACAGCAGAAAAAGCTAGGAGAAGAGACGGGCTTCCCGGTTCAAATTATTGAAGATAATACCCTTGAGTATATATCCGGCACTGCGCAGATGGCCTGGAAACATAATCGCCGGGATCATGTCATCCGATATCGCAACAAATCTGCCGCCATGACGCCGCATTTGCTTGTGCATGAAATGGAGCATATTGTTCTTGAGCACAATGCGCGGCAGGCCAAGCGAAACAAATTTTTCATGACCACAGCCACCACGCGGGAGCACAGCATCCGCTCTGTTGGCGACCATATCCTGAAGTTGAAAAAACAAGGCTATCAGGAGGAACAGCTTGCATCGATTATTCCTGACATCATAAGCGGGCTGTGCAATCAGCTGTTCAATTGCCCCATTGATATGATCGTGGAACACAATCTGTATGAAAAGTATCCGGCCATGCGTTCAAGCCAGATCGTCTCTCTGCAGCAACTGAATCTCGAAGCGATGAAGGTTTTTACCAGCCAGGACATAAAGCGGTTTACCCCCCCCCTTCATGTATCGTGCCAGCATCACATTAAATTGCGCCACGGCACTTTTTGTTGATGATCTTTTTAATAGCAGAACCGACTACGCCGCACCTTATAAAACCTCCGAAGTTTTTCAAACCGGCAGGCAGCTTTTTGATATCTGGAAAAAACGCTGTGCTGATTTCCACCCCGGCGACGAATATGATTTGGTGGATGACTACGCCCGCCTGCTGAAACTCCAGAAGTGGTATACCTGGGGCGACGATATTTCCACAGCTGCAGCCTCCACCAACAATACAGAAAAGCCAAAAGCACCCTTCACGGCAGATTTGCCCGAAGCCTACACCTATTGCCTTGATGCCTTAAAACGCTTTGACGGTAAACCCCACGACGAAATTTTCCGTATAGCCTCCGAAATCGGCCTGCTCGGCGAGCACGGCATCGACCACGAAAACCCCACTACAACCTACACCCTCAAAAGCATTCCGCAGGAACAATTCAGCGGCCTTCATCTTATGTGCCTCATGTTCGTCGGCTTCAAACTCACACAGCCCGACATCGCCACCGGCCTTGATTTTAACGAGGCCTATCAACTGGCCCTTGAGGCGCACAAAGCGAGTGTTCATTAGCTTTGCCTAATTGTCCCCGGCGGCCACGCAAAATCCCATGGTTGTGGCCACTTGAAAATCCCACCCCTGAGTGCCTGAATAAAGGCTTTTAAGTTCGGCAGTAGAACGTTACAACCTACCTCCTTTACCCAC
>Ga0073936_10004547_pt1 | contig 19168 bp, 18 predicted proteins | sample AliMusrvi5mmetaG_FD_87041 | JGI IMG/M metagenome (GOLD analysis project Ga0073936, IMG submission 87041) | Freshwater lake bacterial and archeal communities from Alinen Mustajarvi, Finland, to study Microbial Dark Matter (Phase II) - Alinen... | ecosystem: Environmental > Aquatic > Freshwater >... | reverse complement strand
TTCCAACAACCCCGGTTGGAACAAAGACAAGCGGCAACTGCAAACGATTCTCTTACAACATCTCCTTGGGAAACGGTATTCGGCCATGATCCCCGCTGAACTTTTGACAAAATACGGGCTTCAAGAGGCCGAAGCATTACGAGCCATCGAGTTCGCGATTGCCAGGACTCTGATCATAGCCTTACGAAAGAACCTCGCCGTCAGGATCGAGGACAGGATGGAGATTACGGTATTCCCGGATCAGGGAGAACCTATTGAGCTACCTTCGCTGATGATCAAACGCAAGCTGCGCCGCCACATCATCCACCAGGTCGAACTGGAACTGCAAAAGCGGCAAGTCATACGCGAAGCTGAAGAATTGAAGGAGCTGCGTGGAAAAAATATCACGGGAGAAGTTTCCCGGATCGCCAACGACGGGACCCTGTACGTTACCTTGGAGATCGCCGACGTTTTTCAACATCTGATCCTGGCCGGCGAATGCCCGATGCGCTTCCAGCCTTCCCATGAAAGGGGCCACTACCGTATCGGCGATGTACGGGAGTTCTTCATTTCAAGTGTACTCCCGATTGTCGCCAACGGCAGGTCGGCCCGCGTCCGCATCCGCCTCAACCGGATCACGAAGGAACTTCCCGCACTACTTTTAATGGAGAGTACCGGGGTAGCCGGAATCATCTGCCGACGGCGGGTCGCCGGTGGCTTCAGCGATATCGTCACCCCCGTACGCATTCCCAAGGATTCAATCAACTCAGTCGGAAAAGAACTGGGAGAACACCTGAATGTTTTTATTTCGCAAGCGTCCACAAGATGAATTTATGACCGAGATCGGAACCGGAGTCAACATGGATCAGCCGACAAAGATCGTTCCCCTCTCCATCCCCGACACCTACCGGAAACGGCATATGTTCGTGTTCGGCACGACCGGCGTCGGCAAAACGAGGCTCTGCGAGAACCTTATCGAACAGGACATCAAAAAGGGATATTCAGTCGTCTACTTCGACCCCAAGGGGGACCAGCAGATCTTCACAAAAATCTACGATGTAGTCCGGAAAGCGAAACGTCTTGACGATCTGATGCTGGTCACACCCATTTTCCCGGAATACTCGGCCGTAGTGGATCCGATGGCCTACTACTTCATGATCGACGAGTTGGTCGGGCACGTCATCTCCGGTATCCAGGGAGGTAAGGAGCCGTTCTACCGGAACATAGCGAAGGAGATCACCACCGCCGTCATCACCGCAAACACCATCCTGGCCAGGGAGGAAGGGCGCCTGCCGGTCATGAACATCGATACCATCCGGCAAAGCATCCGCCGTGACGCTCTGGAGGAGACGATGAGCGCCCTGCGGCGAATCGGGAGCCAAGAGGCTCATCAGACTGCCGGCATGCTGGAGGACATACTGAAGTCCCCTCTGGAATACTACGCCAAGGTTTCCTCAACACTCAGAACCGCCCTCATGGAATTATCTTCCGGCAACATAGGAAAAATCATCGGCCAGGCAGACTCAAACCGATTCATAAAAAACCTTGAGGAGGGAAAACGGGTAATTCTTGTGGTCCATACCGGGGCGATGATTACCCGCGAGGCCGCAGCCACCCTTGGCAAGGTGCTCCTCTCAATGATCCAGTCATTTGTCGGCCGGGTCTATCAATCAAACAAACAGAGGGTTGCTCCCCCGCTCTCCATCTTTATTGACGAGGCCCAGAGCATCCTCTACCAGGGAGTTGAGGATCTGTTTGCAAAAGCCGGGTCAGCGGACGTGATGGTAACGGCCTTCGCCCAGTCGGTAAACCAGATCTATGCGGTTATGGGTGAGGAGTTCGGCAAGAGCATCCTTGACAACACCAATACGAAGATCTTCATGCGCTGCTCCGACGCCGAGACCAGCGAATATGTCGTCAAGCACTTCGGGGTACGAAATGTTCTGACCGGGATCTTCGGGTCGAACCAGGTGACGACCCGCGAGGTGGAACAGGACAATCTCAAAATCCAGGATATCCTGGGACTGCAGCCCCGAGACTTCTACATGCTTACCTATTCGGGAAGGTTCAAGGGAAAAACCATGGATGCGCAGCCCCCTTTGGTGAAGATCAAATTCCCGGAAGCACCGGCCGCCGTCTCCGGGTTTGACTCTCACCGCGATCAGGATGCAGGGACCGCTTCATGAAAGAGTTGTTCGATGCTGCGGCCATTATCGGAGCGGGATTTGTAGCCGGAGCGGCCTGGAATTTTTTCCGCCTTGGAGCAGATAAAGAGCGTTCCGGAATGGTTATCCCGAAAAGTATCAAGGAAAAGCCCCTGGCCGATGCAAGCTGGTTCTGGGCCGAAGCCGTAATCGACTTTCGGGAGATTGCCAAAATCTGGCGTGAGTTCGAATCGGAACAGACCGCTGTCCCCGTACTTCGCCCGGCTTTCAAGCACGGGGAGATCGAGCGGTTTTTCTCAGAGATGATAGAGAAACGACGCACGATTAAAAGCGCACGCAAGACGGTCATCGTCAAGCTTCTCAAGATGCTCGACGAGGAGGGGGATTGTCCGTCAGTCGTAAAAATGAACCCGCTGGAAGCGGAAGGAAAATTCCCGGAAGACACCTTCTCCATGCTGGCCACGATCCCGCTTTATCAGCATACCCTTCAGGTGGCACGGAAGTGCGCGGCAAAGGTCCATCAGGAGGTCATGTTGCCGGATATTTTCATAGTCTCCCTCGCCCATGACATCGGCAAGATACCGTCCTACCACGACAGGATGTACTCCACCGGGGACCATCCGCTCATTTCGGCAATCATCCTCAATGGGATCACGGAATATGGCTCTCTGGCGAACCGGGATGAACTCGACAAAATCATCAGGGAGCACCATCTGATCAAGGCGGATTATCCTCTATCGAAGATGCTCAAACAGTGCGATCAGGCCGTGCGTAAAGAAGAATTGGCCGTGCTCATCGGCGAGGCGGTTGAGCGGGATAAGACCTCAACAAAAAGCAGAGATACCACGCCTCAAAATCCTGTGAGTATCATTGTTTCGGAAAAACCGACCGCAAAGAATGCCGCAGCCCCCGAAGATCAACAGTCACACCCTTTGGGAGAGTTGGAATCGCAGGAGTTCCCCGACCCCGTTGCACAGAAACTACCGCCATGGTTTGACGCCGAAACGATCCTCTCTGCTATCAAGAAAAGAATCAACCAGTTGGAAGCTACGCCCAAGGGTCAGCGATGGTCAGCTGTGTCGACAAATCTGGAACTCGTCTTCGCAAATCCCGATGGCCTGTGGGCCGTCATCAAGGAGGTGAGCGGCAAGGATCCGGATATTCTCGCTGCCGACGCCGATGAAGGAACGAAAAGGGATCTTCTCTACACCATCGTGTGGGAGCTGAGCAGGGTTAAAGACGCCATTGCTACCGAGTACGTGTCGGGAAAATATTACACGACCAAGGCAACTATCGTGACCGGCGCTGGAAAAGGTTTCACGGCGCTCCTCGTACCATTCAGAGCGAAAGCCTTCGGAGAAAACAGCATAACACTGGAAGTCCTGAAATCTCCCTTGCTGAAGAAGATGGTCAGAGAAATAAAACCGAAACAGGTGGAGGTTGAAACGTGCGCCATTTGATTGCAGCCCTGATGCTCGTCTCCCTTGCAGCCACAGCCGGAGCTGGTTACTACACCGATTCCGGGAAGGGTTGGTGGTGGTATCAGAAAGAGCCTGAAAAAAAGCAGGAAAAGGCGAATGAGCCGAAAAAGGCGAAGAAAATACCAGCGCTTTCTGACTACTCATACGACGAGATCTGGAACATGCACCCGGACGACTTCGAAAAGTTCGCCGAAGGTCTGAAGAGGAAGGCGGTACAGAACCCGTCCGAGGAGAACGTCAAGGACTATTATGAAGTTCAGGAAATCGCCCGAAAGAAGGCCCTGGCATTCACGAACGTCGCCCAGTACGTCTGGCAGAAATACCCTGAATTGACAACCGCAAAGGATTACCCGATTGCCACCCCTGGTAATCTCAGCCGCGTCAACCAGATCCAGGAGGAAAAGAACCGGAAGCTCCGCGACAACCGGGAGGAATTTGCCTTAGTCTATTTCTACAAGACCGACTGCGGTTACTGTCAGCAACAACAGCCGATCATCGACTGGTTCACCAACTCCTCCGGATGGCAGGTGAAACGGATTAACATTGATGAGAGTCCAGGCCTTGCCGGTAAATTCGGCATCGAGGTAACGCCGTCGATAATCCTGATCCAAAAGGGCAATCAGAACTCCTTCCCTGTCTCAAGCGGACTGATTACAGCCGAGGAGATCGAGGACAAGACTTACCGTGCGGTGCGCCTTTTGAAAGGCGAGATCACCCCGGAGGAATTCAGCCTGTACGATTTCCAGAAAGGAGGTGGCTTCGATGTCAGGAAAAGGCCGTCAAATACCGGCAGAGAGCCGAGGTAAGGACAACCGAAGAAAGCCTGAATCTCAGGCAGGAAGGTGGTGAACCAACCATGAAGCGAAAACAAATAAAGAAAACAATCGCAGCGGCACTCTCGTTGGCGATTGCAACAGCACCCGCTCTTTCCTGGAGCGGCTGGGTCGACGACTGGATGACCCAGAAAACCTCGACATCCCCCAGTTACTTCGAGGGGGCAAAGCGCGGCTACTACACCGGCGGCAGTTTTTCAGCGCGTTGGCCAAATGGCACGGACTACCCCATTACCGTAACTTTACCCAGCATAAAGTCCGGTTGCGGCGGGATTGACGCCTTTCTGGGAGGCTTCAGCTTTATGAATGTCGATTACCTCGTTCAGAAACTGCAGCGCATCCTGTCGGCGGCACCGGCAGCGGCTTTCGACATCGCCATGAAAACTCTGGCCCCACAGGTTGCCGACACCATTAAATCCCTGGAGGCAATTGCTGACCGATTGAACAATATTCAACTGAATGACTGCAAGGCGGCAAAAGCCCTTGTCGCCGTCGCATCGGAGCCGTTCTCGCCAATCATGAGCCAAAGCGTGAAGAACGAAATGAGCAACTCGATGAACGACTTCATGGTGTCCAGCGGCGTCAATGACCTTTACCAGACCTCGAAAACCAACCTAACTTCGGTGATGAATTCCGCCATGGGGAACGCACCTCCGGTCGGCAACGCTGTTTCACAGGCGTCACAGGGAGGAACTGCAGGATGCCCCAGTGATATCACCGATATCTTCGGCGGCGGCTCGGTACTGGACAACCTGGCCACAAAGAAGGGGATGAACGCCAACTACGTGAAGCTCATCAGGGGGTTCATCGGCGACGTGATGGTGCAATCCCCCATCACGACAAATAGCACCTATGTCGCCAGTTATATTCCCCCCTGCGACAAGAATACCGATTTCGATACCTTCATCGACGGATCTGCCCAGGGAAAAGATTCAGCCGGAGTATGCACGACCATTACGGATGCCAACGCGAATCTTATGCAGTACGTTTCAACCCGGATGCAGACAATTTCAACGAAGATGAAAGCAAAACAGACACTCGACACGACCAATGACGTTCCGTTTCTCAATGCAACTCCGCTTTCCATCAGCCTTGTGCTGAAAACCGCCATCGCCACCAACACTGAAGGTGAAGTAATCGGCAAGCTTTCAGCGGTTACCGCCAGGGCATTCGCATACTACATGCTGCTCGACCTATTGCAGGAGGCGACACAGCTGCAAAACCTCTCAGCACAGATTCAGTCACAAAACAAGGACAACAAGGCTGGAGCCAGTCCCAGCAGCTGCCAGCTCACACTGTTGTTCGACGGGATGAAAAACGTAGATCAATTGACCAACAGGACACGGGTTCTCCTGACAACAGCTCAACAGGGGTACGCCAACGTCATTAACGAAATAAACGCAATCGAAATGCTGGTCCTGACCATGAAGAGATTCGACGACACCGTTTTCTCGGAACTGGCAGACCGGTTTGGAACGGGAGTGGCCCGCAGGGCTACCGGAAGAAGTTAACCAGGAAAGGAGTGAACATGACTGACAAGAGTATGCAAGCAAATGAAGGACCGGGAGGCAAAAGACCTTCAGGAGGCAAGACGTGGCAAGAACGGAAGTTGGAGAAGGTGAATCGAGACGATATAGACGTCATATCCCGGAAGACCATGGACCAGAGCGACTTCATCGGTATGCTCAACACCCTCGATAATGTCCTCTACCAGTTGCGGATGAACATGGGGCGGAACAAGAACATCAAGTTCGAAAAGGCTCAGGAATTCATCGAGCGCAGTCAGAAAATCAAAGAGGAAATCAACCTCCTGAACGCTGAAATGTGCCAGGAGATGGGATGGGATTACCGGCCGCCTAGAGGATTCACTAACCCTCTTGACGAGGTTGAAGAAAAGGGAAAAGGAAAAAAGGTGGCCGCAGCCAAATCTCCTGCGGCTGACAAGTTGCCGGAGGCTGCCGTCGCGACAGGATGAAGTGATGTCGTATGGAAATAGGGGCGGCCGTCAGTTGGTCGCCCCTCTGTTTTTTTGGGGGACACAAAAAGGAATATATGTCCGAACGGACTGATTATATGGGTTTCATGTATAATTACGTCACAATATGTCCGTACGGAAAATACAAATTGACATCTCCCTTTAAATTGACATAATATGTCCGTACGGAATAAATAAATGAGGCAGATTATGGATCTTAATCAAGAAAATATCAGTCAGGAACCCGCCTACGGAAAAATATCCACCCCCGAAGATATTGGCAGGATTATCCGCTTTAAGCGGAAAGAAATCAATATTCGTCAGGAAATAGCGGCCGGGATGGCCGGAGTGGGTACGAAGTTTCTTTCCCAGCTGGAAAACGGTAAAGAAACCGCAGAAATTGGCAAGACGCTGCAAGTACTGCGAAAAATGGGGTTGGAGATCTACATCTTCCCTCGTTCCGCCAACCCATTCAAGGAACGGTAAATGTCAGGAACTCTACATGTCTATTGGAACAGCCGCCTCATTGGGGAGTTTACTCAGGATGGCGCGCGGCTGAGCTTCCGGTATGATGATGGCTATCGCTCTCAGCGTGCGGCCTTGCCGCTGTCACGGCAACTTACTGTCAGGGATGTGCCATTCGATGACTCCGCCACGCGGGCTTTCTTTGCCAATCTCCTCCCCGAAGGGGATATCCGTCGTCAGGTGGCGCGTCAGCTCGGCGTCTCGGTGGATAACATCTTTGCCTTGTTGGAAGGTATCGGTGGGGACTGCGCCGGAGCCGTTTCCATCCTTCGCCCCGGCGACATTCCAGGTCCCTCCGGGCAGTACCGGCCAATTTCGCCGGAAGCGCTCGCTCTGGAGCTGGCAACTCTCCCGTCTCATCCGTTTCTTGCCGGTGAGGAAGGTGTGCGACTCTCCCTGGCCGGAGCACAGCACAAACTGCCTCTCTATGTTGAGAATAGTGCGTTCTTCATCCCCGAAGGGAATCGCGCCTCGTCGCATATCCTCAAGACAGCCATTCCACAACTTGAGCAAACGGTGATCAACGAAGCATTCTGCATGAACCTGGCGCACAAGGTTGGCCTCCCGGTTCCATCTGCACAGGTTGTCGATATTGTTGGACAGCAGGTCTACATGGTCGAGCGGTACGACCGGAAACGGATCGCTCCCGGAGAAATAGAGCGCCTCCATCAGGAAGACTTCTGCCAAGCCCTTGGCGTAATCCCGGAGATGAAATATGAGCAGGAAGGGGGTCCCGGTTTTCAGGACTGCTTCAAACTGGTTGAAGAGTGGAGCGATGAGCCGATCCTCGACACCTTGAATCTCCTCACATGGGCTTTATTCAACTTCCTGATCGGCAACGCCGACTCCCATGCAAAGAATCTCTCCTTTCTCTATGCCGACGGAACAATTCGTCTGGCGCCCTTCTATGATCTTCTCAGCACGGCAGTGTATAAACGAGTCAGCAACAAGTTCGCCATGAAGATGGGAGGACAAAAAGACCCCCGCTATCTGGTGGCGACACATCTGGCTCGCTTTGCAGCTGAAACCGGGATCGAACTGCGAACAATCAAAGCGCAACTGTCGGAACTCTGCGGCAAGGTGGAGGGGGCAATCGTGCCGCTTGCGGAATCCTACCGGGAAGCTGACCATCGTCCGATCATCGTTGAAGATATCATCCATGTTGTTGAACAACGGCTGAGAAAAGCACAATCCTTGATCGTCTGATACATTGTTCCGTTCATCATCCTCGCTGCCATTCGCTACATCATTATCCGCGCCGGTTCCTCGACTGAAACAACATGAAACACTTTTAAATACAGTGAGTTATTAAATTATTATGCTTGACTGAAACATAATAATCTGGTAAAAGATGAGTCATATTTTACACTCTTTCACCGAAAGAGACTCCGCGCGGGCATATATTGTCCCCGGTGAAACTTTTCTGGATAGCCCAGAGGAGAAACGCCCCGGCAGGGATGAAATTCAGGGAAAGATACGGCGCGCATTTCGCTCCTTTCCCGGTGAGCTTTACGAGAGTGCTCTTGAGCACCACGTAGTCGGCTTGAGCAAAGACGACTTTAAACAGCAACAATATAGGTGCGTCCGGAACTTCAGGTATGAAGGATGAAGGTAGAAGGCTGAAGGAAATTCAAAATCCAGCAGCGTGACTTTCTTCATTATTGATGGCGCATCGTTTACCCTTTACAGACTTCAGTCTTCAGTCTGACAACCTGATTATTTTCACAGACCTGTTTTGGCCATCGCGCTTAATCAGGTTTTTTTGTGTCCGTACCCCGCGACAAGCCTTATCAGCGGCGGGTAATTCATTCCGATTTCAAATCAAAGATGATATCAAGGCAGCGAAGATGAGACGACGGAAACGTACATGGTAAGTACGTTGAGGAGTCGAATTCGAAGCAACGCTGATAGCGCTTTGAGTTGGAATTGGAATAACCAATCCCGATCGGGAGACTAAACCTCTCCTCTTGGGATAGGTGATTGTCTCTCTGTTCGGGAAAAACAACACGGAGGCAGTCATGGCAAGTTTGAACAAGGTTCTCTTGATAGGGAACACAGGCAAGGATCCGGAAGTTCGTTACACGGCATCCGGTACGGCGGTCGCAAGTTTCTCCCTTGCAACGTCGGAGAAGTTCAAAAACAAAGGGGGAGAATGGGAAGAGCGAACCGAGTGGCACAAGGTCATCCTCTGGGGCAAATTGGCAGAAATCGCAGGAGAATATCTGACCAAAGGAAAAACCGTGTTCATCGAGGGACGTTTGCAAACGAGGAAGTGGCAGGATCGGGACAGCACGGATCATTACACCACGGAAATCGTCGGTGAAAAGATGCAGATGCTATCCAGAAAAGAAGGTAACGGTCGCACTGAAGAGGCAGCTCCAAGCCATGAAGATCAGGCACCCTTGCCAAATGACGATGATGTGCCCTTCTGATAACAGCTCGCAGTAAGAACGGAAAACTAACCAGCCCGGACAGGGGAGACAACCTTACCCTGTGGGGTGGTTCGTCTCCTCTGTCCTGGTACAACCGACAGAAAAGGAGATAAACCATGGCATTTGTGAAAGCAGTCAGAAAAAGAGCGAAAGCACGTATCGGTATGTGCGGCCCCGCAGGTTCCGGAAAAACAATGTCCGCCCTCAAGCTGGCATTCGGAATCGTCGGACCTGGTGGAAGGATTGCAGTTCTCGATACGGAAAACGAAAGCGCGTCGTTGTATGCTCATCTGGGCGACTATGACGTAGATGTGATCAAACCACCCTTTACCGTCGAAAAATACATCAACGGCATCAGGGAGGCAGAAAAGCAAGGCTACGATCTCCTTATCATCGACTCCCTTTCCCATGCATGGGCCGGGACCGGAGGTATCCTTGAGTTCGTGGACGCCAGAACAGAATCGGCCAAAGGAAACAAGTTTGCCGGGTGGCGCGAAGCAACCCCCAAGCACAACTCCCTGGTCGATGCCATGCTCCAGTCGCCAATGCACGTCATCGCGACTATGCGTAGCAAGACTGAATACATTCTCGTTGAGGATGAAAAAGGCAAAAAAATCCCCAAAAAGGTAGGCATGGCACCGGTACAACGGGAAGGCATGGATTATGAGTTTTCACTTGTCTTCGATGTTGATCAGGAACGGCACATCGCCACATCCAGCAAAGACCGGACCGAGTTATTCGATGGTTTCTTCGGGAAACTGACGGAAGAGCACGGAAGATCAATCCAAGCCTGGCTGGATTCGGGAGAAGCGGTACAACCATCTTCCGGCAAATCGGAACAACAGCAACCAACAGGGCCGAAGTTCATCACCAAAAATCAGGTGAAAGAACTTGAGGAGATCATCAGTACCGTGGGAGCCGATCGCGACAAATACCTCGCCTTTTTGGGGGTAAAGAGTCTCGAAGTGATTCCCGCCGAACGAATGGGCGCCGCAATCAAAGCCCTCGACGCAAAAACCAGGAAAGGCGATGCAACAACAAGCAACGTGACCGACATCACATCCGCACTGCTTGCCCGTCGTATCCCGTTCGAGATGAACGAGGAAGTCGGTGAGGTTCATGCCAAACCGTCGTATCAGGACAGTTCCTCAAAGGAGTTCCTGAAGCAGAAAGGCTTCCGCTGGCAATCCTCCGAAAAGGCATGGGTCTACAAGAAAGCAGCTTGAAACAAGCCTTTCAAAACCATGTAAAAAGGAGAAAACCATGCAACCAACCATAGCACTGCTGGGCCTACGCGCTTCGGCATCAATTTTCTGCAGCAACCTGATCCTGGACAACGACAGACTCATCGTTTTGTTGTCAGCATACGGTCCGTCACAGGAGGTTCGGGCGTTCGCTCAAATCCTCCACGACAGAGATGCCCCTCTTCTGGAAATCCCCGACAAAAAAAGCAACCGTGTTGCAGTGGGAGGTACGTTGAGCCTTATCAGCAAGATGGATAATGGCTACTCGGGGTTATATATCCTTCCCGACCGACACCGTCGCCTCATTATCGGGAACAGCCAGGAGGAATGTTTCGCCATCTACTCCCGCATCCTGGACCAGCAGCAATTTGTACACCGGGACTGGTATCTGCCTCTGTTTGAGATGGCAGAGGAACTGGCCCCCGTTATCGGCAAAAAGAAGTGCTACCGATCTATCGAGAACGTTTCCGATGAAGTCAGGAATCGCATCAGATATGGCGGATTTGCGTTCCCGGAACCTACGGCCGACATTACGATCGAGGTAAAGGAACCGGCAGCATAGCACTAACTACATCATCCATCCCCAACGGGGCAGGCGGTAAACACAACCACCTCCCCAATCAGGGGAGTCTTCTGTCCGCCTGCTCCCTTTCACGAGGAGCAGACATGGAAATCATTGACAAAGTCAATCAACATTCCCGCGTAAAAGGCAATGAACTGGCGAAGGGGTTTTATCCCACTTTCCCGCGCGACGTGGAGCTGGTCAATAAGGTCGTAAGCGTAAGCTTCGGCTGGGACCAGAAAAGTGTTCACGAGAAACAGGTAACCATCTTCGACCCGTGCGCCGGAGAAGGGGTGTTCCTGTCCAACATGGTTCGCCATGCGAAACAGGCCGCCAACAAGTCGAGCGTCAAGAACACAGGCATTGCATCTTTTGCCGTGGAACTGGACGGTGACCGCTTCAAGAAGATCCGCGGCGCCGACCAGAAAATCAATACTTCGTTCTTCGATACCACCAACACCGGATCGTTCGACATCCTCCTGCTCAATCCACCTTACAACAGAAACGGCGGCGAACTTTTACGCTGGGTCGAAAAGGCCGCTCCCATGGTTGCACATCGGGGTGTCATGGTTCTGATCATCCCGGAGTATGAGCTCAAAGGAAAAATGATCGAACTCCTGCGCGGAAGCTTTACCTACCGGTATGCTTACAAATCGGAGGAATACGGGGCTTTTAAGCAGGTGGTCATTTTTCTCAGGAAGAATGTCGGAAACGAACAACCATCGTATCGAACACCCTACTTTCACAACTTCGACAACCTGGATAACAAGGACAAGGACCTGATCCAGACCCATGCCGAAAACCCGACAGTCAGCATCGATGTCGAGGTAAGCAGGGCAAAGACCAAGCCAATGCTCCAGAGCAGGGACCTTACAGAGTTTTACCAAGACTGTGAGGAACGGTTGGACAAGGCGATATCGGTGATGCTGGACAAGGAATACCCTGCCAGCTACGACACCAGCATTCAGCCGGTTTCCACACTACGCACTGCCCATGCCGTCCAGCTCGCCGCAATGAACAGCCAGATTGAGAGCGTCACGATAAATGGCGTCTATTATCTGGCCAAGTACATGCTCGTCGAAAAACCGGAAACGTTTGAGGATTACGACGATAACGGCACCAAGACGACGACTATTCTCCATAAACCAACTGTTGAAACCTTTCTCATGGACAAGACGGGCGAAGCAAAAGCAGCCCGCGAACTGGGTTTTGATTACGTGGAACTCAATTCACAGTTGTCCACCATCCTCCTCAAGAAGCTCACCACCATCTACAAACCGCTTCACGAAATCGGCCGGGATGAAGAATACCTGGCCGCCGAACTGAAGGAGATTGGTTTGAAGGCCCCCCAAAGGGAGGCGGTGAAGGCGGTCATGAAGACGTTTGCTTCCGGGAGGAAAGGGATCGGCATACGGGCAAACACCGGCACGGGAAAAACCTGGATGGCCAAGGCGGTGAAGTATATCGCCGGCGCTAGGAGGTCGATCATGGTGACGGAACCGCAACTCGTTCCCCAAATGGTAAAGGAATACGAAAACGAAGGATTTGATGTCCACGTTATCGACTCCTGGGAGCGGCTGCGGGAACTTGCCCGTGCTCGGCCGAAAGGACTCTACCTCATCGCCTACACCCGTCTTCGCATGCACCCGGACTTCGTGCCCGTCACGAAAACCAGGCTGGCGCGGACCAAGGAAGGACCAAAGTACACCGACTGCTGTCTCAACTGCCTGGGCGAGGTAAAGAGAATCACCAGAGGGAGCAAGGAACAGTGCCCCGTCTGCGGTGACGTCCTCTACACCTACGTTCCGGAAAACAAGCGGCTACCCCTTCGTTACCGGCAATGGATCGCCGACATCGAACGGGACGGCACGTCAGTCGAGGTCAAATCCCACAACAAGCAACTCCCCTACATCCGTTATCTGAAGAGAATACCCTTCGACCTTGCCATCTTCGATGAGGCACACAACGCGGCCAACCTGATGAGTAACCAGGGTACCGCATTCATCCGCCTGGCGGCTTCCGCCAAACGGGTGCTCTGCCTCACCGCGACCGTCACGAACGGTATGGCAAAGAGTCTTTATAATCTGCTCTGGGGGATCAATCCGGTGCAGATGCGGGAAGCGGGCTGGGACATGAAATCAGCTACCGACTTCCAGGCAAAGTACGGCGCCTTCAAGGAGGTCAGGAAAACCGATGAAAGAAACCGCCACCGTGAATCAGAAAAGGTTGCTACCTACGACACGGCGGGGATCTCACCGGCGGCACTGGTCTACACGCTGCCAAACTTCGTGAATGTCGACTCGGAGGATTTCGACGATCTCCCTCCGGTCGAAAGGGAAGTAATCAAATGCATCCCTCATGCTGAAGTTGAAGAGTGCATGAGGACCATCGACAAGATCATTGATGACGCAGAACTGCCGATTGAGGACAAAATGCCTGCCGCAAGCGTCAGAACGGCGGCGTTCCTGCGGGTGTCCGACACCTTCAGACACGCCGACGACGAGATCCGCTTGCGTGGCACTCTCCTCGGAACATTGTTGAGACGGCCGGTTGATGAGCTGCTCGAGAAGGAAAACGAGCTGGTCAACATCGTCCGGATGGTCGTGAAATGGGGAGAGCGGTTGCTGGTATATACCGGCAATACGCAGAAAATCGACATGCGCGGGCCGCTTAAGCGGATCATTGCCTACAGCGTACCCAACGTGTCCATCGACGTGCTCCCCGATTCGGTAGCTCCTGAAAGACTGGTCGCGTGGTTCGAGAAAACCACAGCCCGGATCGTCATCGCTTCATACCACCGGGTAGCGACCGGGCTCAACCTCTCCCAGTTCAACAACCTTGCCTGGTTCGATTACACCGACAACACCAGGATGGCTGAACAGGGGGAAGGGAGAATCCGGCGCGTGAATACCGCTGACATACACCGAATGGTTTACGGAGAAGTCCGTCCCTGCCGTTATTGGTATCTCACCTCTTCACCGATCCAGGAGGCACAGCTCGCCTATACCCTGGAAAAGAGGATGATCGCCAAGCTCGCGGAAGGAGAAACGCCGGACATCGATCCTGCGGAATGCACAAGCGGCAATCAGTCGTTTTCCGCCCTCATCACCAAGGCGCTCAAGGAAGGGAATATCGACTACCAGGACCCAAGCGCCCTGCTCAAGAAGATGACCCGCTCCGACAACGCCAACGTGAGGGATGGCAACAGGATTACCGTATCATTACCGGCAACAGCCAAGATCATACCTTTTCCGCATCCGGAACCAATACCGTCGTCCGCTCCCGCATCCATACCGGTCATCGTAATCGAAGATGGCTGGGAGGTCGTAAAGCAATTCCCGGCAAAGTCTTATCACGAATACCTGACCGAAGGGATGCTGGAAGTTACCCTTTTCGGCACGTACCTCGTGACCGGGCGACCGGGTAAGCGCAGACGGGCCTGACATTTTACCACCTACCACCCCAACGGGGAGATTCCGTCTCCCTGCCAGGGGTACGTGTCTCCTCTTGGGGCAACCCAACATAAGGAGACATACCATGAAAAATCAAATCGCCATCAGATGCGCAAAGGGTAAAACCATCCACATGAAGCGTGAAAAATCACCTTCCATGGTCAGCAGCAAGAATGTTTTTGCCGGGATCATGTTTGGCATATCGGCCATGGCCTCTGCCATGATCGCCTTCACCTACATGTAAAACCGCAACTCAACAACCCCGGCAGGGAGACATTTATCCCTCACGGGGATTGTTTCGTCTCCCTACGGACAACTATCAGATAAGGAGAGAAGAGAGATGGCACGCATCGATGAATTTCTCACAAGAGCAATCCCGACTCATCAGAAAAAAGCTTCCGCACATCTTGGTGATCGCACCACGTACGCCGGAGCCTCCGACATTGCCGGATGTTCCCGCAAGGCCGTACTTGGCAAGCTTTCGCCGGCTGAGCATACGATCAAGCAGATGCTCATTTTCGACAGAGGCCATGCCGCACAGGCCATGTTCAGGGATTATTTCCTGGCTGGCGGAGCCAACTTCGAAGAAGAGGTCGAAATCGCTCACCCACTTTACGACATCATTTGCCATATCGACTTTCTTTTCCGGGGAAAAAAACGCCTGCACGTGGTCGAAATGAAATCCACGGACGGCATTCCCGACGAACCTTACGGCTCTTGGGTGGACCAGCTTCACGTACAGATGGGGCTTCTCAGGTTGCAGGAAGGACCGGAAATCGAAATCGGCGGCTCGATCCTGGCGGTGGATCTCAACAAGGGTGTCTACAAGGAGTTCAACTCCTTTGTTCCGCACCCGGCGGTCTTTGCCCCCTTGGTCGAGAAGGGTAAACACATACTTTCCGCACTACGCGGCGAGTGCAAACCAAAAACCTGCCCAAGTATTCTGTGCGGATTCTGTTCCTGGCGAACAGGGTGCCCGGCACACGTTGCACTGGAAATTCCTGAAGAGGTCACGGACCGCATCGCCGAGTACGAACGTCTCGACCGGCAGAAAAAGGACCTTGAAAAGCGGCTGGACCCGATGAAGACCGAGTTGATCGAGTTCTTCGGAGGATCATTCCAAGGAGTTACGGAAGACGGCATTGCCGTGGCGACGACACAAGTTGCTGCATCCGAATACGCGGACTCGAAAAAACTAAAAAAAGAGCATCCTTTCGTGTTCGAGGCCTGCAAGAAAACCAAGGCCGCCTATACGAAACTGGAAGTTAAAAGGCTACCACCGGCGCAGCTCGCAAAAGCCGCCTGAGAATCCAACCCCACAGGGGGCGAAAACACGCGCTCCCGACAGGGGATTACTCCTTTCATGGGAGGTGCGTGTCGCCTCCGGAAAGGAACTGTGATGAGACCACGAACGGGCGTCCTGCCCAATGACTTCAAAAACCTCTCCAGAATGAAGATGAATAGCGAGAACCTCAAGGAACTCGCCCGGACCATCCTGGCTGCAGTCGTCATGCTGATCGCGGTTTGCCTCTGCTTCCTTGCTGCAGTCACCACTCCGGAGCCCACTAAGACTCAGGAGCCGGTTACCCGGAAAGGAGGTGGTTGGCTTGACGGTTCTCACCCTGTCGTTGCACGGCGCCAATCGAATCCTTGAGCGGTCAGTTCCGCTCGAAGCACTGGAAGGCGTCACGTTCGCCATTCCGCTTCTCACCGAAAAGCCCCTGCGGTTTCGCTACAAGGGGGTCACGGTAGTGGCAAGGATGGCATCAGGATTTCCGAAAATCATCTCCGCCTGGAAGGAGGCTCTATGAAAACATGTACCTGCGGCGCGGTTTCCGTGCTGAGAGAAATTGAAAAACAATATGGCAAACTCCACGACATGCTGTCTGACTGCATGGAAAGCGGAAGATTATCCGCCGCCGAATTGCCGGATGATTATGCGGCCCTTGTGGAGCAAATAATCACGTGCGTTTCCGTAAACCGCGTGATGACGGCCGTTCTCAAGCGTCATACGGAAAATCAGGAGGGTGAAAAGGTCTTCCTGTTTTCCATCGACCCGGAGACTTTCAAACAACAGCGTACTTTGCTAACCCAGCTCCTCGACGGAGATGAAAAAGATACTTCCAAAGATTTTGAACCACTGGAAGGTATCCGGAATCTCCTCGATGCCATCGCCGACCAGGCACATGACTGGTATGGCATGGATACGTTGTTCACCATGGAGGCCGGTCATGAACCTTGAAAGCTACACTACCGATGAACTACTGGTCATCAACGAATATCTTTCCTGCCTCCAGTTGTACCGAATGAGTATTCATAAGGAGTTGCAGAACATCTCCAAACTTCTCGAAGTGAGAACAAAGGAGAGGCAAGCTGACATTGAGCGTCTGGCGGCATTGGTCGAAAACCATGATACAGGTGATGCCGGATTGGACGAATTCGTCTCCGACACAGCTTCAGAATCAGCCGAAGCCATCAATAACTCCGGTCTGGAAGAACAGCTTAACTGGCTGCTTGACCGGGGCTGCTCGCCAAGCTACATCCTGGGACGGTTAACCATCAATGTGCCGTTAATGGGCTTGCGAGACCGTCATGTCAGCATAGGATTCTTACATCCATAAAAACTTCAACCCCATGGGGGCGGACTATTTCCCCCCAAGGGAGTGGTCCGCCTCCAATAAGGAGACAGACCCTCATGAAAAAATCAATCACTGAAGTATTCGGCATTCAGGCCCCCGCCACGATCACCGTCGATGTCCGCGACAACGCGAACCACGCGATGATCCCCCGCTCCAATCCGGACTATGTATTCCGGAGAGAAATCCTCTCGGACATTCTGGCGTGGATGAAGGGGGCGGCAGGAACTGACCCTCTCTATGTCGTCGGGCCCACCGGTTCCGGAAAATCGTCCATCGTCACCCAGATTGCCTCCCGGCTCAACATCCCTCTCTATGTGGTCTCGTGCCACGAGAGGATGGAAGTCCCGGAACTGTTCGGACGCTTCGTCGTCAGAAACGGCAACATGGACTGGGTAGACGGACCCTTTATTCAGGGACTCAAGGACCCGGCATCGGCATGGATACTCCTTGACGAAGCCGACACCCTCGACCCCGGCACCTTTGTCGGGCTGAACGCCGTCAATGAAGGCCGGGCCATCATGATTCCGGAAACCGGCGAAACAATCGACCCCTTGCGCTTCGGCGCGAGAATAATCTTTGCGGGGAATACTGCCGGAAACGGCGATGCCACCGGCCTCTACCAGGCGACCAAACGCCAGAACCTCGCCTCAATGGGAAGGTTCATGATGCTGGAGGTCGGCTATGCCGATCCGGTGGAGGAAAACCAGGCCCTTGAAAAAGCGGTCCCGGAAGTCCCTTCACCTATCCGGCAGAAAATGATCGAAGTGGCCAACAAGGTCCGCGATCTCTTCGTAAGCGGCGAGATTGAGGTCACCTTCTGCACCCGCACTCTCATACGGTGGGCGCAGCTGGCCACCTTTTACAAAGCGAAACCGGGAATAAACCCCATCGTCTATGCCCTTGACCGCGCACTCGGCTTCCGGGCCGAAGTGCAGTCACGCCAGGCGTTACACGAGCTGGTGCAGCGGATCATCGCATAAAGGGGGTGGCTCATGTTCGTACCCGGCAATACTCAATACGGCATCTGGTTGAGGGCTCCCTCATCCAGCGGCGGCAAGGACTGGCTCGGGTTCCTCACTGACAGGGAAGTGATAAGTCAGTGGGGAAAGACCGGCCAGGTGAATCAGTCCAAGACCATCAGTGATCGCCCGTCCCGGATAGACCTCGACAAGAAGATCGAGGAAAAGAAGGGAAAAGGCTATCGCCTGGTCGGGGAATGGTTTCCCGGCACGTCTTGGTCACACCTGCGTCAAACTCAACCGGTAACTCCGCCCAATCCAGTACCACGTAACAGGCCGGCAAGCAGCACTCCTCCACTGAGCAGTAAAGTCATGAGCGAGTGGCTGTCCGACCAGAACAGCGATCAATGGTTCTAAATCCACCCAATCAGGGGAGACACATCCCGGATGGGGTGGCTCGTCTCTCCTTACACCACTACTTAAAGGAGACGTCATGAACATATTGGACAACATAGTAATTCTCGTATTGTCGGTATCCCTCTGGACGGGTCGTAAACAGCTTCGCGAAGAGGATCTGAAACTTGCGGACGGCAGTGAACTCCCACCCCAGAAGCTCGCTTCTCTGGGAAGCAAACGGGTCATGGACCCGGCGGCGCTTGCGCCATTTGCAACCTTCAAGAGGCGGGCGGAACGGACCGTTCTTGCTGTTGGAACCAGGTTTCTCGGCGGGTATGCAGTTCCCGTGGAGAAGCTCGATGGTCTCATGGCGGAACTTGACGTCATCAAGGAAGAATACAATGCGGCCAGGATTGAATTCCTGTCGGAGTACGACCAGGCAGTTCAGGACTGGAAGACGCAGAACCCCGGCTGGGAGGAAGTCATCGCCCGATCGGTGGAAAGCCTTGAATACGTCAGGAGGCAG
>Ga0073936_10004545_pt1 | contig 19172 bp, 16 predicted proteins | sample AliMusrvi5mmetaG_FD_87041 | JGI IMG/M metagenome (GOLD analysis project Ga0073936, IMG submission 87041) | Freshwater lake bacterial and archeal communities from Alinen Mustajarvi, Finland, to study Microbial Dark Matter (Phase II) - Alinen... | ecosystem: Environmental > Aquatic > Freshwater >... | reverse complement strand
GAGCAACAGGGCAAGGTCTCGGTGGTGATGGGTGTGGATGCATTCAACCAATGGGGCGGCGTCTTCACCGCCGGGAACTGATTTTCAGTGAAACAGCGCCGGGCGAACCGGCAGAAAGAGGTGGGCCATGGATGCAGTGCAGACAGCTACGCCGGGCGCCGCGCCCGCGGTGGCGGATGCGGTTGTGAAGCCGGGTTACAAGACGACGGAGTTCTGGCTCTCGGCAGCGGCCACGGTGGTCGGTCTGGCGATCGCCAGCGGGATCGTGCCGACCTCCGGCACCTGGCCGCAGATCGTCGGGCTGGTCACCGGCGTGCTCGGAGCGATGGGTTACACCGTCAGCCGCACAGCCGTCAAGAATGCGTAGGCCGTCATGTGGCAAGCGCTCTTCACGGCGATCCTCGACTGGCTGACTGGGCTGGTCAAAAGCCAGACCCCGACAGCCGGCGAGGATGTTGTCGCTAAACCGGGGCTCAAGGAGAGCCTCGACAAGCGGTTGGCGGAGTGGAAGGCGAAAACGGGGGCACCGTGAAACGAACGCGTTTGGCTCTTGCGGGCGTCCTGGTTCTGGCCCTTCTCTCGGGCTGTTTCGGTCCGCGCGTCGTCTTCCTGCCGGCCGCGGACGCGCCGGTGCGCGCAGGGCCGGACATGAGCGGGCGCGTGTATGTGTGGACCGGGTCGACCTGGGAACTCTCCCGCAACGACGTGACCATCCCCGAGGGGTTCTACATCTGGGACGCCGGCGACAAGGCCCCCACAAACGCGGTCAAGGGGAAGTGACATGGATGCCGACCTGATTTCCCTGCGCGACGAAATCGACGCACGCCTCGTCGAAGTGGAGCACTCCCGCGGCACGTGCAACGGCCACCCTGTCCTCGCCCGCGCCATCGCCACCCTCCTACGGTGCCAACGCGCGCAACTCAACCAGCGGGCCGCCAGCACGGTTGCCGCGGCCAAGGCCGGCGGGGTCGTGGGGGCGCTGGTAATTGGTGGGATCGAGGCGGCGAAGCATCTTTTCGGGAGGTAGGGCGAATTTTCCGCCGCAGTGGCCGTTCAGCCTCTCGCTCCGCTTGCCCCACTCCGTAGGGACGGCCCGAACGAACTCCTCGTCTGTCTGCCTTGCTTGTTTAACTCACTTCATTGCACTGGGGGCACGAAACAAGCCCGGAAGCCAATGGCGTTGTCGGGGAAGGACGGGTCAAGGGAGTTGCGGATCGCAGACCGGCAGTAGTCCGCATAGGCGTACCAACTGCCGCCGCGAAAGACGCGGTCCGGGCCCGAAGTCGCGCCCTTCGGATCGGTCACGGTGCCGGGGTAGTCGCCGTACCAATCCAGACACCACTCCCAGACATTGCCGTGCATGTCGTACAGTCCCCACGCGTTCGCTTGGTAACTGCCCACTTTCGCCGTTCCCACACTGGTATCCCCGTTCTGCGTGTTCCCGCTCCCGCCGTTGCAATAGTACCGCCCCACCGCATCCATGTGCGCGTCCTGACTTGTGTTGGTCAGATCGTACCCCGAGTTCAGCGCCGTCGTCGTCCCCGCCCGGCAGGCGTACTCCCATTGAGACTCCGTCGGCAGGTCGAAGGTCTTGCCGGTCTTGGTGCGCAACACCCCCATGAACGAGGATGCATCCACTGTGTTGGTCGCCGGCCAGTTTGCCCCAGCACTCGATCCGCGAATGTCGTAGTAACTCACCCGCTCTACCGGCCGGGTCTGGTAGTACGCCGCGTTGTTGAAGTGACTTGGCTTGTTCCCCATCACCAGTTCCCACTGCCGTTGCGTCACCTGGAACACGCCGATGTAGAAATCCTGCGATAGGGCCACCTGATGCTGGGTCTCGTCGATTACACGCCCTAGTTCGCCGACCGGACTGCCCATCGTGTAGCCGGTCGTGGCTGGGATGCGCCGGAAGACGATGTTGGTAGTCTTGTGTGCGTCCGTCCAGCCGCCAACAGGTACGGAGGTCAGGTAACTCACCGCGTATTTCGTCGCCCCGGTGCCGCCAGAAACATCCACCACCAGATAGTCGCTATCAAACGACGCCACCACCCGGTAGCACATCGGCACCGAACAGGTCACGATCCCGGAACCTTTCGCGGCAATCGCGGCCAACGATTGCCAAGTGTTCGTCCACGGCCCGGAAGGAGCAGGCGCCCACTCCACCCGGTACGTCTGCGCCGTCGTCAGTTCGTTGAACGTCAACTGCCCTGTGCCGTTGAACGACTGGATCGCCAGATCGCTCGCGCTTGTTGCCAGTGTCAGTCCCAGCAACAGCGCCAGAATCGTCAGTGTGCGTTTCGATTTCATAACCGGTCTCTTACTCTCACCGTGTACGGCACGTCGAAAGTAAACACTCTTTCACGTTTGCCTGTGGAGCTAGAAGTCGGCGTGGGATGGGGTATCCGCGGCACCTGAAGCGGCCACCCTGCCCTCGCCCGCGCCATCGCCACCCTCCTACGGTGCCAACGCGCGCAACTCAACCAGCGGGCTGCCAGTACGGTTGCCGCGGCCAAGGCCGGCGGGGTCGTCGGTGCGCTGTTGATTGGTGGGATCGAGGCGGCAAAGCATCTTTTCGGGAAGTAGTTCTTACTACTTTCGGCCTATTTCTAAGGTTTGGCGGCCCTACTTGATGTCCCCGTCTTTCGTGTTGCCTTTGCCAATATACGCAGCACATGGCGTTTGACTGCCTTGGGTTTCATCTTCCTTATCTTGGCCAGTAGACGCGCTGCACGGGCTTGTGGCGGCAGTTTCGGGCGATGCGTGATACCTTTCCCTGTCATGGCCGGTAGCGCCGCCACGGCCCGGCGCATGGCCTCGCCGTCGGCGTGCGTGTAGAGTTGGTGGACCGCCGTGTCAGTGTGCCCGGCAATGGCCATGCTGATTGACTGCGCCACGCCGGCCTCGCGCAACAGGCTGACGGCGGTGTGCCGCAACGAGTGAAAGCCCACGGCAACGCGGCGGCGAACGCCGGCGCCAAGCCGGTCTTCGTTTGTCACCAGGCCGCATTTTTCGAAGTGCCTCTGTATCCGGTCGCTTACGGCATCCGGACCGCGCTTCGAATAACGCGCTGCCATGTCCCGGCAGACGGGGCCACGGCGACGTTTCGGCCGTGTTTCTGACAGGATCGCGTGGAGTTCGGGATGGATCGGGATATGGAGCGGTTCGCCGACTTTTCGAGCGGTCTTTTGAGGGACATAGACAATCAGTTTGCGCGCCAAGTCCACGCAGTTCCAATCCATCATGGCGGCATCGCCAAGCCGGCAGCCAAGATACAGCCCCATCGCGAGCATGGTGCGAAGTTCGCCCCTGGCCTTGGCGCATACGGTCTGCAGTTCCTCCACCGTGAGGGTCCGGCGCCCCTGTTTTTGTTCATCCCGTTTGGCCAGTTTCGCCCACGGGTTGTCTGACAGGCGGGCGCGCTCGGTCAATGCGTTGAATATCAAGCGGAGACAATCGCGGTGCGCGTTAACTGTCCTGCCGGACATTCTGCGGGCGATCAGGTGTGTGCGGTATTCTTCTGCGATCTGGAACGTGACGTGTCTGAGTTCTTGAATCTCGGAGTGTTTATTTTTCAACCATGCCTCAAAGGCATTCCAGACGCACTCGTAGTTCGCCAGCGTTCTCGCACCAACCTCGCGACGGTTGCCGGCCGTTTCGTACGTTTTCCAAGTAGCGGATACATTCAGGGCCGGCGCGCGTTCCTCCGCCTGCGCTAGTTCGGCGGTGACACCAATGAGTTTTACTTGAAGGGATTCGAGTGCCGTCTTGCGGTCTGCCAGTTTCAATGGCGCCATGATCTTTGCGCGGGCGCTTTCGGCCTCCTCGATCGTGGTGATGGGCTCGTCTTTGGCATTCACCAAACGTCGGGCAACAACGACACCGTCGATGACGTAACGCAGGTAGTAGACTTTTCCGCGTTTGTAAAGTGTTCCGGTTCTGGTTTTCATTCGTCCCGCCTTACTGTTTCTAGTGTCCCTTCACGACACTAAAAATATGTCAGGCGGGCCATAACGTCAACAACCATATACAATGCCCAAAAATGCCCTTAGAATATCGATTTACGTCAGATTGTGGATCTGATGGTCGCGGGTTCGAGCCCCGTCTTTCGCCCCAATTTCTCCGACTGAGCCCCCGACTTAGCGTCGCTGGCTCACGCTTTTCGCCAGCTTCTCGAACTCCCCGCGCTCGTATTCGTTCAATTGGCTGATGTTCTTGCGCACTAGTTTGATGTTCTCCTGTGCCTGATTCAGATCGCCCTGGAGGTATTGGAGCCGCGCCGCAGACATCCGCAGGCGCATGTCGTTCGAGTTCCGAAGCAGCGCCTCGTGCATGGCGACTTGTGCCTCGGGCAGGCGATTCTGATCCATCAGAACCGCCGCCAGCGTCTCCCATGCGATGTAGAGCGAAGGCGCCTTGCCCGTGGCCTCGCGCGCCAAGCGTTCCGCCTCGGCAAAGCGGTGCACGCGGCGCAGGGTCTCGGCAAGGTCGTTGAGCGCGACCGGCAGGGGCTCAGACTCCACGCTTCGCCGCAGAAAGTCCTCGGCTTCGCCGTAGTCGCCGGACTGCAGGCGCAGGGAGCCGATCACGTAGTTGGCCAGCGCATGCCTCCGGTTGACGCGCAGCACGTCCTGAGCATGCTGTTCCGCCTGGGACTGGTCCGCCAGGGCAATGTCGAGCTGCAGGATCACGTCATTCAGCTTGGTCATACCGGGCTGCAGGGCACGGGCGCGGAGGAAGGCCTCGCGCGCAGCGCGGTAATTCTCCTTCTCTTTGCCGCTGGCCATGGCCAGTTGCGCCCGCACGATCTGCGCGAAGTACTGGTTCGGCGTTCCGGCGATCTTGTCCATCCGGTCGATCGTCTGCCCGACCTCCCGGAAGTATTGCTTCGGATCGCGCTGGGCCGCGCGCTCCACCGCCGCCTGCTGGAGTTGCGCCAGCGCCAGCATGCCCAGCGCCTGCAGGTTGTTGGCCTCTAGGTCCACCGTCTCCTGCAGCTGCATGCGCGCCTGCGCGAACGAAGCCGTGGCCGCCGCCACGTTCGTGGCAGCAAGCGCGTTCTCTCCAGCCGCCAGATGGATGGCCGCCCACTCCACGCCGAGCCGGTTCTGCGTCACACCGGTCTTCTGAATCTTCTCCAGCCAAGACTTGGCCTTCTCGAGGGATCCCGTACTCAACGCCAGCCGCGCCATGCCCTGCATAGCCTGCTGGTCTTGGGGATTCTTCTCGAGGATGCCGCGGTAAATCTCCTCGGTCCGGATGCGGTCGTCCTGCAGAAGGTAGATGGCCGCCTTGGTGCGCTCCAGCGAGATCTGGCTGTCGGGCGGGAGCAGGTCGACGGCCTTGCGCAGGCCAACCAGACTGGCGCCTGTCTGCCCAGAGAGCGCCCAGAGCCACCCCAGCCGGGCGAACAGTTCCGGCGAGCGCACATACCCGTAATAGCGCGAGAGCGAGTAGAGCGGATACTGGCGCTTGTTGTGCTCCAGAAACTCCTTCAGCTCTTTCTCGGCGGCCGTGGTGCGCGTCTCGTCCTTACCGCGGCGCGCCAGCTCGAACCGGTTGAAGAGCACGCTGATGTTGTCCGGATCGAGCTGACGAACACGCTGATAGACGAGGTCCGCGTCGTTCGTCCGTCCAGCCTCCTCCAAGAGCACACCCAGGTTATTCCCCGCAAAGCCCATCTGTCTCCGGAGCTGGTTGTTAAAGAAAGCGACCGGGTTCTGCGGGTCTGTCACGCGCGGCACAAGCTTCTCCATCCGGCCCCAAAACGCCAGATGATCGGCCACCAGCGCACCGAGGTCCAGCCGGGCCGGGTCGCGCGCACCGGAGAAAAACAACAGCTCCGGCACCGGCTGAAACTCCGCGCCGTACCAGAGATCCGGCACGCTAAAGATCGCCATCTTTCGCTGGACCTCCGGGTCGCTGGCCAGCCAATCCTGGAGGAATGGCAGGAGACCGAGCTTGAGCGTGTCGAGCATGCGGGCCTGGTTGTCGCCAAACATCTTCTCGGTATGGACGATCTGGGCCAGTCTCCGCTGGTAGGCCTTGTCGGTGTCCCGCGGCAGGCACAGCAGGTGTACGTTTTGACCGCGTTCACGGGCCAGAATCGCCACGTGATTGTCCAGCAAGCCATCCGTGACGAGCCATGTGCGACTGCCCAAGCGCTGCAGCAGTTCGCGCGCGCAGACATCGGCGCAGCGGCCCCGGTGTCCATCGGCCTCGATTCCGTTGACCACCGACGTCGCAACCACCAGCGCCGCGAACGGCCAGAGTAGGATCCGTCCCATCCAGTCGCCAGTTCGCCGCATCAGGATGGAACCCCGCTGGTCATGCCGATGGCGCCCCATCGACTGCAGCAGGTACCAGTAGGCCAGCAGATATCCGCACACTAGGGCCATCAGTGCATAGAACGCGACCGGCAGGAGCCCCTGCGCCTCCAGCAGCCGCCAGGGAGACCACGATGCGTTCAGCAGAACTGACGCCGCCAATACCGTCAGGAACAGGTGCAACAGGTAGTGGCTCCAGGTCCGTCCGTTGTTCAGTGCCCGCCGGGCGGCAAAGGAGACCGCCAACGCAGGCATGACCGACTGCAGCAACAACCAGACCCAGTTCAGGCGCGGAAATTCGCTGCGCACCTCATGGTATTGCTCGCGCCACATGGCTTTCAGCACATCCAGCCAGCCGGTGTAACCGTGCAGCACCGCATCCGGGGTGCGCAGAAAAAGAAAAGCGACCAGCGCATACACCCCGAGGCCGAGCAGGAACAAATGCGCCAGACCGAGCAGGTTCCCGTGCCCGAGATGGCGGCACCGCCAGAGCGACAGTAACGTGCCCACGCCGGCCGCTGGCGACAGGGTCAGGAAGAGCGGTGACTCGACAATCCCCACTCCGTAGCAGAAGACGAACAGCCAGATGTACGGTTGTCTGCCTGACCGGATGTACTGCGCCAGAAGACAAAACACCAGCAGCAACAACAACAGATCAAAGCTCTGATACTGCAACCGCGTGGCGGCGCTCCAAGCCGGCACGCTGAACGCAAAAGCCAATGCCGCGGTCACGGCCGCCAACATTGCAGCCCGGCTCCGCTGCCGGTCGTCGATGGGGTTGTCGAAGATCATTCCCCAGACAAAAAGCCTCGTCAGATGGCAGACCAACGACACGCTGAGCGCGCCGCACAGCGCACTGAACAGGTTTAACCGCAGCGGCGTCGCAAGGAAATGAAGGTTGCCGATCCCGGACGCAATCAAGGTCCAAAGCGGATGCGCCGGCACCACCCGCGGGTCGATCCCCAGACAGAGCGCCATCCATTGCGCCGACTGCCCCGGATAAATCCCTGGCGACAAGGTCAGCAGATACACCACAAACGCCACTGTGCCGCACAGCAGGGGCAGTTGCCACCCCAGCTGTCCGCCACGCCGATATGCTTCCCTGTTTTCCGCCATACCAACCTCGCCTCCGACACACTCGGTTGAAAAATTTGACTATACTGCCTCCTTTTGGCAGAGGCAATGTGGAATCGGGCGCTTGTGCGGTTCGTAATTCGATAGCCCGGTGTTACGATCACGTTGGGAACCGGGCGGATGCGGCCGGCCGATCCTTCCAGGTTCAGTAAACGATCCCCATGTCCACGAATTCGACCGGCAATCCGAAACGCCGGCGCAGCAGCCGTCCCACAGCCTGCACGCCGCATTTTTCCGTGGCGTAGTGTCCGGCAAAGACCGCGTTGAGATCTTCCTGACGCGCCAGATTGTAAGCGTACAGGTTCGACTCGCCCGTCACATAGACATCCAGCCCCAGTTCCGCAGCCTGGTCAATCTGGGACGCTCCGCCACCGGAGACGATCCCCACCGTCCGCACCGTGCGCCGGCCGAAGTCGAGCACGCGGACCTCGTTCCCCACCACTCGCGCAACCAGCTTTTGAAAGACTGTAAACAGCACCGGCTGCGGCAGCGCGCCGCACACGCCGATCATCTGCCCGTGATAGTCGAACGCCGGCCGACACGCGCGTAGTCCCAGCGCCCGCGCCAGACAGGCGTTGTTTCCCAGCTGCGGATGCGCGTCCAACGGCAGGTGGCAGGCCCAGAGCGCCAAGTCGTGTTTCAGAAGGAATGAAAGCAGCCGGTAGTTGAGCCCGGTGATCCGCTTGAGCGAGTCGCTCCAACTCAGGCCGTGGTGGCAAATCGCCAGGTCCGCGCCGCAAGCCGCCGCTTTCTCGAAAAACGGCAGCGTCGCGTCCACACCCACGCAGACCTTAGTCACACGCCCGGAATTCGCCACCTGCAGGCCGTTGTGCGAGTCGTCCTTGAATTTCGCGATGGCCAGCTCGCGGTCGAGAAAAGAGACAAGTTTGTCGAGTTGCATAAGGCTCCTTGTTGCGTCTTTGGCCATTCTATACCAGCTCCTCCACCACCGCGTCTGCTACTTCACGACCGCGCGCGGTCAGACGCCAGCCACCGTCCGGGGTCCGCTCCGTCACCCCCTGCCGCTCCAGGCGGGCCAGCGTCGCCTGCCATTCCGCCACGCGCGCCGCCGCGGCCGGATGCCGGCCGGCAAAGGCTTCCGGGTTGACGCCCTCCTGCAGCCGTACGCCGAACACCAGTCGCTCCTCGGCGTCCGCCGGAGGATCGTGCTCCTCCTCCGCACGCGGCGGCAGCAGGTCCCGCGCCACTTGTCGCGCATAGCCGGCCAGGTCGGCATCGTTCGTCCACCGGCGCAACCCGTCGCGCGAAGACGCGGAGGGCCCGAGCCCCAGATAATCCTCTCCCCGCCAGCACGCCAGATTGTGCCGGCACTCGCGGCCGGAGCGTGCATAGTTGGAGATCTCGTAGCGCGCCAGCCCGGCCACGGCCAGCGTCTCTTCCGCGATCTGCAGCGCCGTCAGCTGCGCCTCCGCATCCGGTAGCACGAGCGTGCCAGTCGCCACGTCGTGCGCCAGCGCGGTTCCCGCCTCCACGCTGAGCGCGTAGACCGACACGTGCGGGACTTGCAGCGACACAACCTGCGCCAGCGATTTTTGCCACAGCTCCGGTGACACGCCCGGCAGCCCGGCGATCAGATCCAGCCCGAGGTTCTCCATCCCCGCATCCCGGGCCGCCTCCACGGCGCGAACCACGTCGCGCGCCGTGTTGCGCCGCCCCAGCCCGCGCAGCACTTCGTCGTCAAAGCACTGCGCGCCGATGCTCAGGCGGTTCACGCCCAGTTCGCGCAGCGCGGCCACGAATCCGCGCGTCACGCCCGCCGGGTTCAGCTCCATCGTCCACTCTTCCACGCCGTCGAGCGCCAGGTTCTCGCGCAATCCGGACATCAGCTCCCGCAGACCGTTCTCGCCCAGCATCGCCGGCGTGCCGCCGCCGAAGTAAACCGTGCGCGGCGCTGAAAGCGGCGGCGTGGCGCCCGCAGCCTCTGCCAGCAGTCGCAGCTCGCGGCCCGGCAGCGGCGCGTAGAGTCGACGCGTCTCCTCGTCGGCCACGCCCGAATAAAACCCGCAATACCGGCACTTGCCGTCGCAGAACGGCACGTGCACGTAGAGGTGTTGCAGGGCGGCGCGCATGACAGATCCTTCTTGTCGCCACCTTGCCATACGCCGTCTAAAGCGTCAATCCTGCGCCCATCCCCACGCCCTGCCGTGATGGCTGCCCATGCCGAGAATAGGCGCCAGCGGCAGGACGCGCTGCCACTCTGCGGTTCATGACTGCAGTGTGGCAGAGCCGTCCCCGCTCTGCAAATGACCTTCGCGCCTCTGCTCTTTTGCGCGAAAACGAACCACCCCTACCCTGCACACAGCACCTCCGCGCTTGACGCCGGCGGCGCAGCAACGGAGACTGGCGACGTGAAGGAACGCCTCGACAACCTGGTGGTGGCGCGCGGGCTGGCGGAGAGCCGCGAACAGGCGCAGCGGCTGATCCTGGCCGGGCTGGTACGCGTCGGCGGGCATCCGGCCACCAAGGCGGGTCACAATTACCCGGACGATGTGGTCATCGAACGGGAGGCGTTGCCGCGCTTCGTCAGCCGCGGCGGCGAAAAGCTCGAGGGGGCCTTCGTGGCATTCCCCCTGGACGTGACTGGCAAGGATTGCCTGGACGTGGGTGCCTCCACCGGCGGGTTCACCGATTGCCTGCTGCAACACGGGGCAGCACGGGTGATTGCGCTCGACGTGGGGCACGATCAGCTTCACTGGAAAATCCGGCAGGACCCGCGCGTGACGGTGATCGAGGGGTTCAACGCCCGTTACCTGACTCCCACCGACATCCCCTTCCAGCCACAATTCGCTGTTGTGGACGTAGCCTTCATCTCGCTACAGTTGATTTTGCCGCCCTTGGCAGGGGTGCTGGCGACGGGCGCGGCGGTGGTCTCGCTGATCAAGCCGCAGTTCGAGGCCGGCCGTGGGCAGGCGCCGGGCGGGGTCGTGCGCGATCCGGCTGTGCACGAGGCGGTGGTGGCCAAGATCCGGGCCTTCGGCGAGGCGCAGGCAGGGTTGCAGTGGCAGGGGGTGGCTCCTTCTCCGCTGCCCGGGCCGGAGGGGAACTTGGAGTTTCTGGCGCACTGGAGAAGACGTTAGGAACCTGAATCCAGAATCTCGCATCTTGAATCACGAACCCCAGATCAGCACCCAAACGACGGAACTCTCCCATGAAACGCATCGGCCTGATCGTCAACCACGGCAAACCCATCGCCGCCAACATGGCGCGCACGCTGGGGGAGTTCACCCGCCGCCTGGGGATGAGCCTGCTGGCCGACGCCGAGACCGTGGCTGCTGCGGGGACCGGCGAGGTCTGCGCCGTGGAGGCTTTGCCGGGGCGCGTGGACGCCGTGATTGTGCTGGGCGGAGACGGCACCATGCTCAACACCGCCCACCGGCTGCGCGGGAGCGGCCTCCCACTGATGGGGATGAACCTCGGCGACCTGGGTTATCTGACGAGCGTCGAAGCCACGCGCATCGAGGAGGCGCTGGTCTGCCTGCGAGAAGGGCGCTTCACGATCAGCCAGCGCGCGGCGCTGGCGAGCGTGATCGAGCGCGCCAGCGGCGACCGCACGGTGATTGCCGACGCCCTCAATGACCTCGTGGTCAGCCGCGGCGCATCCGGACGGGCCGTGCGGCTGGAGTTGTCGCTCGACGGCATTTTCGTCACCACCCACGTCTGCGACGGCATCATTGTCTCGACCCCCACGGGAAGCACCGCCTATGCGCTTTCCGCCGGCGGACCGATCGTCATGCCCAACACAGCCGCGCTGGTGGTGGCGGTAATCTGTCCCCACACGCTCACCTCCCGGCCGCTGGTGGTGCCGGATTCCACAGTCGTGGCGATCCGCGTGGCGAAGTCCGCCGCGCCGCTGGTGGCATCCGTGGACGGCCAGATCGACATCCTGCTCGACCCCGGCGAGCGCGTTGAGGTGCGGCGTTCCCCCCGCGATGTCCCGGTGATCCACCTTCCCGATTATGACGGCTATTCGGTCCTTGACCGCAAGCTCGGCTGGGGAGGACGATAGGGTAGAGATCAGAGGGCAGTAATCAGAAGTCAGAGATCAGAGGTCAGTGTTCGATATCCCTCGGTTTCGGCTGGGCGGATGGAAAGGCCCGGCAACTTTCTTGCGCCTTTTTTAGAAACCCGCTTGACATCGCATCGGCATAGGTTTATTAGCGATACTTAACGAAAGGGCTTTCTGTCGGGCTTCCCGCGTTTCCGTCCGTCCGACGGACCGCGGCGCGGGAAAAAGTGCTTCACGAAGCGCTCCGACCTTGAATGAACGCGAGCGAACACAAGTTCCATCGCACTCGACCGTCCCTCGTGACGGACGCGGCCAAGCGCTTTTCTGCGCGCTTGGCCGTTGGCGCATTCGGACGCGGCGCCCAGCCCGCAACGCGTCCCTTCCATACAGGAGCATGACGTGAACGCTGCGTCGCAGCATCAACCCGAGGAGTCGTTCGTCTGCCTGGGAAACCAGGAAGACGAACCTCCGAGTCGTATTGGAACCTTTTTCTCTCCCCAGGCCACAGTGACGGACTTCCCGTCGCTGGGTGCCTCCCAGCCCGCCGAGCCCGCGCGGCACCGCGTCATGCGGATGAACCCCAAGTCGCGCGCCTTCCGCAAGGTCTTCTTTTCCGAGGCGACGGACGCCGACTGGGCCGACTGGCAGTGGCAGCTCCGCAACCGCATCCGCACCCTCGAACAGCTCCGCCGCATGCTCGCACTCTCCCCCGAGGAGGAGAAGGCGCTGGAACAGCACGGCGAGCTTCTGCCCGCTTCCGTCACACCGCACTACATGGGGCTTGTTTCTCCGCACGACCCCGAGCAGCCGATCCGCCGGACCGTAATCCCGACCGTCTATGAAATGGTCAAGTCTGCCGGTGAGGCGGAAGATCCGCTTGCCGAGGAAACGCAGAGCCCTGTCCCCGGCCTGATCCACCGTTATCCGGACCGCGTGCTGCTGCTCGCGACCGATTTCTGCTCGACCTACTGCCGCTATTGCACGCGCTCCCGCATCGTGGGCCAGGGCGGCTTTGGCCCTTCGCGGGAACGCCTCGAGGCCGCGTTCGACTACATTCGTCGCTCTCCGCAGGTGCGTGACGTGCTGGTCTCCGGCGGCGATCCGCTCACGCTGAGCGACGAGAAGCTGGAATGGCTCCTATCGAACCTACGCGCGATCCCCCATGTCGAGATCATCCGCATGGGCACCAAAGTGCCGGCCGTGCTGCCGCAGCGAATCACGCCGCAACTCGCCCGCATGCTCCGCAAGTACCACCCGGTCTGGATGAGCCTGCATTTTACCCACCCGGACGAATGCTGCTACGAGACCGAACGCGCCTGCGGCCTGCTGGCAGACGCCGGCATCCCGCTGGGATCACAGACTGTGCTGCTCAAGGGGGTCAACGACAGCCTTCCGGTCATGAAGTCGCTCGTGCATGGCCTGATGAAGATGCGCGTGCGGCCGTACTACCTCTACCAGTGCGACCCGATCGTTGGATCCGCCCACTTCCGCACGCCCGTGTCCAAGGGGGTGGAGATCATCCGCGGCCTGCGCGGTCACACCACCGGCTACGCGGTCCCGACCTACGTGATCGATGCCCCCGGCGGCGGCGGCAAGATCCCGATCATGCCGGACTTCGTCGCCGGCCGTGACGGCGACAACATCCTCCTCAGCAACTACGAGGGGAAAGCCTTCCAGTACCCGGACTGTACCGCAGAGTAGCTTGGGAGAACCGGCAGCAGCGCGGGTATTGCCGTTCGGCAGTGCCCGCGTTTTTGCTTCTCAACTTCGGAACCGCAGAATCCGGAAGTTGGCGACGCCAACAGCGCAAGGCCGCGGGGGTCACTGCCACCGGCATTCAACAGTCCACACTTGACCTGCGCGCTGTGGAAGGCTATCTCTTGGCCTCAACAACGCGACTGGAAACACCTGGCATGAACTCCCTCATTCTGCGGTTCTCGATTCGATATTCCGCAGTTTGATTGGATTGCCGGCCAGCGTCCGTTGCAGGAGCTTTTCCCATGCGCGTGTGGATCCTTCATCAGGCCATTCCGGCCGATGCCTCGCCCGACGAGCAGGACGTGCTCCAGCAGGTCGAGGCCGTCGGGCAGGCTCTGGTGCGACTAGGGCACCGCGTCGAGGTGCATCCCTGCACGCTGGACCTCGAATCGCTTGACGGTATGCTCAACCAGGTGCAGTCGGATCTGGTCTTCAACCTCGTCGAGGCTGTGGCCGGAGCCGGCCGCCTGATCTACCTCCCGCCGGCGCTGCTCGACGCCCGCCATCGCCCCTACACCGGCAGCTCCGCAGAGGCGCTTTTCCTGACCTCGCACAAGATCCTCGCCAAGGAGCGCATGCGCGAGGCGGACCTCCCCACGCCCATGTGGATGAGCGCAGGCCCGCGCCAGCAGGTCCGCAGCCGTGTACCAGAGGCGGCGGCGCCGTCTGCCCGCCCCGCTGGCGGGCGGCGCCGCACATGGCTGGTGAAATCCGTCTGGGAGCACGCCTCGCTCGGCATGGACGACACCTGCCTTGTGCGTGGCGCCACACCGGCCATGGCCGCCAACCGCCTGAGCGCCTTTGCCGAGCGCATGGGCGGCGAATGCTTTGCCGAGGAGTTCATCGACGGCCGCGAATTCAACATCGGGCTGCTGGCCGGACCGAACGGCCCCGAGGTTCTCCCGCCAGCGGAGATCGTATTCGACGGCTTCCCTGTCGACAAACCGCGCATCGTCGGCTACCGGGCCAAGTGGGCCACGGATTCCTTCGAGTATTGCCATACGACGCGCCGCTTCGCGGCCGACCCAGTTGACGCACCGCTGCTCGAGGAGATGAAGCGCCTGGCGCTCCAGTGCTGGGAGGTCTTTGGGCTGGCCGGCTACGCGCGCGTGGACTTCCGCGTGGACGCCGAGGGGAACCCGTGGATTCTCGAGGTCAACGCCAACCCCTGTCTCTCGCCCGACGCCGGCTTCGCCGCCATGATGGCGCAGGCGGGCGTGACCTTTGACCAGGCCGTAGAACGCATCCTGGCGGACGCGCAGACCCACGTCAGCCACTTCCGCCACGCCGCGGCCACACGCCGCAAGATGGTCCCCACCTCATCCGGCGCCACATCCGAGCGGCCGGCTGAACCGGTCGGCCGGTCCGAGCCGTTCGTCTTTCGTGACGAACTGGGCACCGCTGATCGCGATGCCATCCGCGCCCTTGCCCAGACCACCGGATTCTTCGATGCCGCCGAGGTGGAGATCGCCGTGGAACTGGTGGACGAACGCCTGAAGAAAGGGCGCGCCTCTGGCTACGAATTCGCGCTGGCCGAGTTGGACGGCCAGGTGGTTGGCTACACCTGCTTCGGCCTTATCCCCTGCACTGCCGCCAGCTACGACCTCTACTGGATCGCCGTGCGCTCCGGCATGCAGGGCAAGGGGCTCGGCCGCCTGCTGCTGGCCGAGACCGAGCGCCGCATCCGCAAGCTGGGTGGGACGCGCGTCTACGCCGAGACCTCCAGCCGGCCGCAGTATCTCAGCACGCGTGCGTTCTACGAACGCACTGGCTACCAGCTGGCCGAACTGCTGGAAGACTTCTACGCGCCCGGTGACGGCCGCGCCACATTCGTGAAGGTTTTGTAGCGTTCGACCAGTGGCAGCACCGCCCCAGCGCTGCAAAGAGGAACTGCCCGCGGTGGGACGCCGCTACCATCGATCATTCTGGCCTTCGCGTGCTTCCAGCAGCATCTGCAGCGCGGCATCGCAGGCTTGGGCGCAGATGGCGTCCCGGTCGCCGGCAAACTGACAGTGTTCCACGCGCACGCCACGCGGACCAGCGACGGCAATGAAGACGATACCGACCGGTTTCTCCGCCGTGCCGCCGTCAGGTCCGGCCACGCCGGTGATTGACGCAGCCAGCGTGGCCTGCAGCCGGCGCCGCGCGCCCTGCGCCATGGCCAGCGCGGTCTCTGCGCTCACGGCGCCGTACGCAGCCAGCGTGGCAGCCGACACGCCCAGCAGGTCGCACTTGACCTCGTTGTGGTAGGCGATCACACCGCCACGGAAAACGGCGGAGGCGCCGGGGACGGACGTCACGCGCGCGGCCAGCAGACCGCCGGTGCAGGATTCGGCCAGGGCGAGCGTATGGCTACGTTCCGTCAGGCGCGCCACAAGTTGGGCCACAGGTGTCATAAAATCAGGGATCTCCGGAAATCTGGAATGATTCGGGCATACGTCTGACGTGCCTGCTTTCCTGATTTCCAGATTCGAAGATCAGGCGGGAGGCGTGTTCCGTTTTTCCAATGCGGCGAGACGGGTTTCAAGTTCCGCGATGCGGGCCTTGAGCTTCTCGACCGTGCGCGGCACCGTGAGGCCAACGGCAAATTCCCGCTTAGGCATGGCAGGTGAGCCGAGCACGAACTCACCGGGCGGCACGTCCTTGCTGAGGCCGGCCTGGGGACCGACCTGCGCGCGGTCACCGATCTTGAGGTGCCCGGCGATGCCGGCCTGCGCCCAGATCATGCAGCCGGAACCGATCTGCGAACTGCCGGCGATGCCGCACTGGGCCACCAGCCCGGAAAGGTCACCGATCTGCACGTTGTGGGCCACTTGCACAAGGTTGTCGATCTTGACGTGATTGCCGATGCGCGTGCGGCCGAAGCGGGCACGGTCGATGGTTGTGTTCGCGCCGATCTCGACGTCGTGTCCGATCTCGACGATGCCGATCTGCGGAATCTTCACCACCGCAGGGTGGCCATCGTGGAACTCGACGTTGTAGCCATAGCCATCGCTTCCCACCACCACGCCGCAGTGCGCAATCAAGCGGTCGCCGATGCGGCATCCCTCACGGATGCTGACCTGCGGGTAGAGGTGGCAGTCGCAGCCAAGCGCGGCATCGCGGCCGACGTAGCACTGCGCCTCGATCACGCTGCGGTCGCCGACCACGGCGCCGTCCTCGATAACCGCGCAGGGGCCGACGAACACGTCGCGGCCGAGCTTCGCGCCAGGGGCGACCACGGCGGTCGGGTGCACGCCGGGTGCCCGCACCACGGGTTGCGGACCGAGGAGCGTCGCCAGTCCGGAAAAAGCCTTGTCCGGGTTGTCCACGCGGATCAGCGCACGGCAACTGTGCGCACCGTGCCAGTCGCGGCCGACCACCACGGCCGTGGCGGCGGTGCTGGCCATAAGCGATTCATAGCGGGAATTGGCGAGAAAGGAGACGTCACCCTCGCGCGCCTCGGCCAGCGCGGAAAGGGCGCGGATTTCGGCGTCTCCGGCGCCTTCGACGATGCCGCCGACACGGGCGGCCAGGGTGGCAGCAGTCCAGTTCATTTGGTCGGTGCGAGGGTGGCCGGCTTGGCCGCAGCAGGCGCTTCCGGGGCCTGCGCGCGGATCAGCGGGAAGGCGTCAACCGCGGCCGTCTTTTCCGCGGGGCGCGTCACGTTCATGCGCTTCAGGATGGCGTCGGTGATGTCGAGGGCCTTCTCGTTGTAGATCGCCTGTGCCGCCGGCAGGACCAGTTGGATCTTCTGCTCAGCAGCGTACTTTCCGATTGTGTCGCGCAGGTCCGCAATCACCTTCTTGAGCAGGCGGCCGTTCATCTCCGAAATCTGTTCCTGGCGCAACTGCATCTTCTCGTTGGCGTTGCGGTTGGCCGTCAGGACGGCCTCGTACGCCTTCTCGGCGCGCTCCTCCGCGGTCTTGCGGGCCTTGTCGCTAAGGGTTGGGTCCTGGGTCTCCTTGCGCGTCTTCTCGAAGTCCAGCTTCAGAGCCTCCAGCTTCTGCTGCAGCTCATCGTATTCCTCGCGCATGTCCTTGCGGGTCTGCTCACGTAACTTGTCGTCCGCGGCCGTGTTCGGATGCAGGCGCACGAGCTGCTCCAAGTCCACCACCGCCACAGTCTGCGCGCGGGCGGCAAGCGCGGCACAAATGAACACACAGGCTGCCAAGAGGCTGATTCGTTTCATGTCATTTCCTTACGTTGTGGGAAAACAGAACTATTTACTCAAATCCAATCCAGAAAGAGAAGGGCTGCCCGCGGGTGAGCTGGCTGTCCTTTTTGATCGGGAGGGCGTAGTCGAAGCGGATCGGGAAGCCGGGGATGTCGATGCGCAGGCCCGCACCGTAGGTCCAGCAGTAGTTCTTCAGTAGATTGGAAATGTCGTTGCTGTCGGGTGTAACGTTGCCCAGGTCCGAGAACGTCGCGATGCGCACAGCCTCGAAGATGGGAATGCTGTACTCGGCCGAAACCAGACCGAGCGTCGCGCCGCCTACGGGGTGCACTTCCGTCGGTGTGCCGGGGTAGACATCTACCGCCTTGGGACCGACCCATCGGTACTCGATGCCGCGCACGGTCTGCCCGCCGCCGAGGAAGAGGCGGTCATAAATCGGAATCTCCTGCCCGCCGTAGGAACTGACCGTCTCCCATCGTCCGCGCAGGCTCAGGATGTGGTCAGACACAGGATTAAACCAGTGGCGGTAGGACGCGCCGGTCTGGAAGATGTCGTTGTCCCCGCCCAGCAGGGAACCGGAGACGGCACCGAATACGTTGGCATACGTGCCGCGGTGCGGCACGAAGACCTGGTCGCGCGTATCGTACTCCCAGGACGCCTCCAGCCGGCTGTTCAGCGCGGAACTGGGCTCGTCGGAAAATTTATAAGGCGCGCCCGTGGAAGCCAAGTACAACTGGTTCGTGAGCTGGCTGTTCAGGGTGATCTGCTCCAGCGTGTAGCGCAGGCCAAACGCGCCGAACGGGACACCCGCGAGCTGGATCGGGTACCGAATGCCTACGTCGCCGCCGAGGTTCTGCTGGGTGTATTCGTCGTACTGGCGCTCCCGATAGTAGAGGTCGACCGTCAGCGCCATGGGTTTGTCGAGGAACCAGGGCTCGGTCCAGCCCAGTTCGTACGACTGGTGGTTCGAGCCAAACTCAATTGAGGCGCGGGCCTTCTGTCCGCCGCCGGTGAAGTCCGGCCAGTTGAGGATGTCGAAGTTGCCCTGCTGTACCTGCAGATAGCCAACCAGTTTGTCCACAGTGGAGTAGCCGCCGCCAATCATAAAGCTGCCGGTCCGCGCTTCTTCCACGGTGAAGATCAGGTCGCGGGAATCGGGCGCGTCCGGATTGGGCGGGATCGCGTGGCGCACCTGGTCCTTCTCAAAGAGGCCGAGGTTCTTGATGCGGTTCTCGTTCTGCTCGATCTTCACGCCATCCATGATATCGCCGGGGTTGAGCTGGATCTCGCGGCGGATCACCTTGTCCTGCGTGCGGGTGTTGCCGCGGATATCGATCTTGCGGACGTGCACCAGAGCCCCCTCCTGGACGGAGAACACAAGCGCGAGCCGGGTGGCGTCCTTGGCGTCGTCTGCCCGGGTGCTGACCGTGACCGCGGTGTCGATGTAGCCGCGCGCAGTGTAGTAGTCGCGCACGGACTTCGCTGCGGCGTCGATCTCCTTGCGCGCGGCGACATCGCCCGGCTTGAGGTTCTTGACGGCGTCGCGCACGGCGTTCTCCGGGAAGATCTTGACCCCCGTGACGGCCGCCGACGCAACCGTGTACTTTACACCCTCCGCTACGGGAAAGAGAATTTTGGCACGCTTGGGGTCGCTCGGCAGCGGCACAAACTGCGCGTCGCCGATCTGAACGTCGAGATAGCCAGCGTTCTGGTAGACCTCGGACGCCTGCCGGCGGGCCTTCACGAGTTGGTCCGAACTGTACGGCGAAGT
>Ga0073936_10004543_pt1 | contig 19173 bp, 15 predicted proteins | sample AliMusrvi5mmetaG_FD_87041 | JGI IMG/M metagenome (GOLD analysis project Ga0073936, IMG submission 87041) | Freshwater lake bacterial and archeal communities from Alinen Mustajarvi, Finland, to study Microbial Dark Matter (Phase II) - Alinen... | ecosystem: Environmental > Aquatic > Freshwater >... | reverse complement strand
CTTGAAATACCGCCTGGCGTTGATACCAGCAGATTTGCTCCCAGTGAAGAGAGCGCTCGGCTCCGCCTTCGACGTGATCTTGGCATTGGAGGCACGGACCCACTTGTGGTGAGTGTGAGTAGGTTGGTTCCCCGGAAGGGAATGGACGTCCTCGTCAAAGCGGCAACACTGGCGCAGCAGCAGATTCCCAACCTGAGAGTTGTGATCGGCGGAACAGGCCGAGACGAAAAACGATTGCACTCATTGATTCAACGCGAGCGGGCTCCGGTCTCACTGGTAGGGCGCGTGAGCGACGAAGGCCTCCCGGAACTCCTCGGTGCGAGTGACCTATTCGTGATGGACTGCCGATCCCGTTGGGCCGGTCTTGAACAGGAAGGATTTGGAATTGTCTTTCTTGAAGCAGCCGCCTGTGGCGTGGCTCAAGTAGCCGGCCAAAGTGGTGGCTCTGCCGATGCGGTCATCGATGGAGAGACGGGCATCGTCCTCAAGGACCCCTCCGACCCCGGAGAACTCGCACGCGCAATGGTGAGTCTGCTCGGAGATCCGGCGCGTCTGGCTCGATTGGGAAGGGCCGGCCAAGACCGGGCAAAGGCATCCTTTGATTACGACGTTCTCGCCCGTAGGCTAGGAGGTGCCCTGGCCGAAGGGTGGCCGAAACGTCACCCAGGCGAGTAGGGATAAGGAAGGTAGCGAAATGGCGGACCAGACGACTGAGAGCATTGTGATCCATGCCGAACCTTCCGCAGTCTTTGACGTTGCTGCCGACATTGAGCGCTACCCGGAATGGGTCGGTGACATCAAGCAAGTAACCATCGACGAACGTGATGGCCTTGGTCGGTCTGGCGTAGTGACGTTTCGTGCCGCAGCCTTTGGTCGCTCTACTACCTATTCGTTGCAATACGACTACTCAAGCGCACCAGGGGAGTTGTCCTGGAAACAAATCGCCGGTGATCTGACAAGCGCCCTCGATGGTACGTATTCTTTTGAACCTGATCCAGAAGGTACCAAAGTGACCTATCACCTCGAAGTTGATCTGCGGGTACCAATCCCCGGGTTTATTAAGTCTCGCGCGCAAGGCCGCATTCAATCGACGGCACTTCGTGAGCTTAAAGCGAGGGCGGAGTCTCTGAGATGACCGCCAACCCCACGGGGTTGGCCCTAGGAGTAGACGTCGGCGGCACTAAAATCTTCGGCGTCGTTGTCGATGATCAACAACGAATCCTCAATGAATTACGAATCCCGACAGTCCAGGGAGGGATGCGCGACTGGGGAGAAGCAGTCACCGAGGAAATAGCGGTGGTGATTCATTCGCTCCATCACGAGGCGGGACTTGCCATTGGCTCGCTTCCGATCTGTGTTGGCGTTCCTGGCATGGTGGATGCAGCGGGAACCTTGATTTATGCCCCTAATCTTCAAAGCGCTACTCAAGCGCCGATGTTGACCCAGTTGCAGCGTCAGTTCCCTGATGTTGCGATCCGCATTGAGAACGATGCGAACTGTGCTGCCTACTGCGAGTTTCGCGCTGGCGCGGGACGCGGTCATGACGATATGACCATGATCACCCTTGGCACGGGAATTGGCGGCGGAATTATTGCTGGAGGGCGGCCCTTTCGTGGGGGGCGAGGATTCGCCGGTGAGTTTGGTCACATGGTGATGGACCCGAAGGGACCACACTGTCCCTGCGGGGCATCGGGGTGCTGGGAGCGATATGTCTCCGGGAGCGCCGTGGAGCGGATGACTGCCGAAGCGCTGATCCAAGGCCGGCTCGACACGATCGTGGCGCAGCGAGCAAACAAATCCGTAGCGCTCACTGGCGAAGAAGTCTCGGCGGCGGCCCTCGCTGGTAATCGTGAAGCTCGTGCACTTCTCGAGCCCATGGCGTCGTGGCTCGCACGGGGCATTGCAGTGTTGGCCACCGTTCTTGATCCGACCTGCGTCGTAATCGGAGGAGGCTTAACTGACGTGATGAAATTATTTTTGCCGGAGGTCCGAGATCTTCTTCCGACGCTGCTTGAAGGGGGAGTGCTTCATCCTGGTATTGACGTTGTCCCGGCGTTCTTTGGTGAGTCCGCCGGCGCAATCGGAGCGTCAATGCTTGCGAGGGAGGAAGGATGAAGATCGGGGTTGTCCTCCCGACGTTTTGCGATCGTCCCGATGAGGCCTTGCGCGTCGCGGCGGATGCGGCCGACCTGGACATTGACGGTGTCTTTGCCTATGACCACCTCTGGCCGATGAAAAATCGCAACCGTCCTGCGCTGGCTCCGTTCCCGATCCTGAGCCAGATTGCGGCCCAGCATCAGAATCTCTTTGTCGGTCCGTTAGTTGCTCGCATCGGGATGGTCACAGACGATGTCCTCATCAGTCAGTTTCGTGCACTCAATGCTGTGAGTCCAGGACACGTGATTGCGGCGCTCGGAACCGGTGACAGCCTTTCAAGAGAGGAAAATGACGCCTATGGCATTGGCTTCGATCCACCAGACGTACGTCGCTCTCATCTTCGAACTTGTGCTGATGTCTTAAGCGCCGAAGGATTTGAGGTGTGGATTGGCGGTGGGGCTCGAGCCACACTGGAACTTGCTGAACAGCGAGGGCTGAGTGTCAATCTGTGGGGTGCCTCCGTTGAAGCGCTGATTGATCAGAGCCAGCGAACGCCGGTGACCTGGGCGGGCATTGTGCCGCAACCCGAAGACGAGACGTCACAGGACCTGGCAACTGAACGCCTTCTTCGCCAAATCGCTGCAACGCAAGCAACATGGGCAGTGGTGGGGTGGCCGGCCCCTCTTGACATCTTGGCCAAAGTATCCCGGACCATGAATCGCTGAGTTGTAGGTTGGAGCGATGGAGTTTCGCCGCATCAATGATCTGCCTCCCTATGTCTTCGCAGCCATTGACGGATTAAAGGCACAGGCACGCAAAGAAGGTCGTGACGTCATTGACATGGGTTTTGGGAACCCTGACCTTCCATCGCCAGAGGTGGCGGTTGAAAAACTGGCCGAAGCGGCGCGTAACTCGCGGAACCATCGCTACTCCTCATCTCGAGGAATTCCGAAACTGCGACAGGCCATTACGGACCTCTACGCACGAAAGTTCAATGTTTCCCTCGACCCGGAAACGGAAGTTGTTGCAACAATTGGAGCGAAGGAAGGGTTGAGCCACCTGATGTGGGTGCTCTTGGGCCCTGACGACTCTGCCATTGTTCCTTCCCCTTCCTACCCCATTCATATTTATGCGCCGCTCTTTACGGGTGCGCGGGTTCATCAGGTTCGAATGACCGATCCGAGCACAATGGATGAGGACAACATCTCACCTGGGGACGCGTTCTTTGCGGGTTTGGTTGAGGCTTGGGAAGCGGCGTGGCCGAAACCTCGCGTCATCGTTGCGTCGTTCCCGCATAACCCTACGACTGCATGTGTGGATCTGGCATTTATGGAACGCCTCGTTGCGTTCGCCTTGGAGCATGAAATCGTGGTCGTCCACGACTTTGCCTATGCCGACATTGGTTTTGATGGCTACGAACCTCCATCGATTCTCCAAGTACAAGGAGCAAAAGACTGCGCTGTCGAGCTTTATACCTTGACCAAATCCTTTTCGATGGCCGGTTGGCGCTCAGGCTTTTTGGTTGGGAACGCAGAGATCGTGGCGGCGCTGACCAAGTTGAAGAGTTACCTTGACTATGGAACCTTTCAGCCAATTCAGATCGCGTCCATCGTTGCCATGAATGAGGCACCGGATTATCCAAGAGAAATTTGTTCGATCTACGAGCAACGTCGCAATGCCCTCTGTGACGGACTGAATCGCATCGGCTGGGACATCGTTCCACCGAAGGGAACAATGTTCATGTGGGCGCCGATCCCCGAGCCCTACAAGGAATTGGGGGCCCTTGAGTTTTCGAAACTCCTTGTGACCGAAGCGGACCTCGCAACATCACCTGGAGTTGGATTTGGTCCTGGCGGCGATGGACACGTTCGTTTTGCCCTCATTGAAAATGAGCAACGCATCGCGCAGGCCGTCCGAAATCTTCGTAAGGCGCTACCAAAGCTCGGCTAGGTACGCTACGGAAGTCCTGCTCCGGCCGTGTTGACGGTGGCGACTTCAATTTTCCCATCAAGCTTGTCGTAAACCAGCGAAGCAGTCGACGCAGGCGCGGTCATGCAGTAAAGAGTTTCTCGGTTTTCTCCGCCAAGCATGCACGCAAAACAGGTCTGCGATGTGGTCACGGTGCCTGTAATGGCTCCACCTTCTGCGACGCGCACTGCTTGTGGTGCGAGGGCATTGGCGACCCACACCTCGTTCTTCGCATCAAGACAGATTCCGTCAGCGGGGACGAGCTCGAGTTGAGCAAAGAGGCGCCGGTTGCTCAAGCGGCCGTCACTGGCAATATCAAAAGCGGAGAGCCGTATGGTCATTGTTTCTGTGACGATGAGCGTGGTGCCATCGGGCGTGATTACTGACCCGTTAGGGAAGGCCATTTCGTCAACAACTTGAATCACTGATCCCGATGGATCCAAGACAACAAGGTTGGTCGTTGGCGGTCCTGGGGGCGTTAACACCCCCTCGATCCCGTGTTCTTCAAGAAACGTATCGAGGTCAAAACCAAAATTTCCCACGTAAGCCGTACCATTTGACGAGACAACCATGTCGTTGGCCCAGTAGCCGCAGTACTGAGCGATGTCGGCATGAGTGCTGAGGCTGCCATCAGGTGCGACGCGCAAGACTTTGTGATCTGTCATGGACACGACAAGCAGTGATCCATCGGGCATCCAGCCAAGGCCCGATGGTTGCGCATCAACGGTCAGTTCTCGTTGTTCATCACTTCCATCCGGGGCCATTGAGAAGACACCATGGCGAAAGAAATCAGAATAAAAGAGTCGACCATCGTGCCAGCGAGGTCCTTCGCCGAATGCGAGCCCTTCTCGAACGATTTCTGCATTCCAGGTGTCTGCCATATCGCCTCCCAATGGATTGTGGCCGTTTCGATTCGTCGTACCGCCTCAAAGTATGGCGCACTGTTCTCGAGTGTGCACAAAGGAGTGGGCTCGCTACCAGTTTCTGGTTTTGGCCAATGCTGCCAACCACGACTGATACGCGGCGTCACTGACTTCTTGGTCTTGAACGGGAGAGAACGACGTTTGGGCACTCCAAAGGTTCGCTAGCGATTCCAGCGAGGGAAACATCCCTTCGTATAACCCGGCCATGGTTGCTGCCCCGAGCGCTGTGGTCTCAAGCGATAGGGGCCGGGCGACGGGCACGCGTGCCTGATTGCTCAGTCGTTCGAGGAGAAGGTTCATTGCTGCGGCTCCGCCATCGACCCGGATTTCTCGCAGACTTGACGGTGTGTCATCGCGGATGACATCAGTCATTGCGCGAACCTCAAAGGCCAGCGCATTCACAATTGCGTTGGCCAGGCTCGCTCGCGTTGATCCGCGTGTGATGCCAATGATTGCGCCTCGAGCCGAGTCGTCCCACCAGGGGCTGCCAAGCCCTGCGAATGCTGGAATAAACGAAAGGCCATCTGATTCAGTGGCAGTGCGGGCCAGGGGTTCGAGGTCTTCGGAACGCTCGATGATTTGGAGTTCATCTCGCAGCCATTGCACGGCAGCACCAGCCACGAATGCGGACCCCTCATAGGCGTAGGTAATTTTGGAATCAATACCCCAGGCGATGGTCGTCAACAGGCCGTCTACGTTTGGGGGCCGTTCTTCTCCGGCATTCGAAAGCACAAAGGCTCCGGTGCCGTAGGTTGCTTTCACCATGCCCGGGCTAAAGCATGCCTGGCCAAACAAGGCAGCTTGCTGATCGCCAGCGATACCACTCACGTTGAGCCCGCTCGCCGACGCCAGGTCAGGGTGACGAACGATACCGAATCGACCAAGCGACGGCTGAATTGATGGGAGCGATTCAAGCGGGATGTCGAAGAGGGCGCAGAGTGTCGGAGACCACGAACCCGTTCCAATATCGCACAGCATGGTACGGGACGCGTTGGAAAGGTCAGTCGCAAACTCTCCGGTGAGCTTCCAGAGGATCCAGCTGTCGACCGTTCCTAAGGCAAGTTCATGGGCCCCTTGACCGACCCCTTGGCGAAGGAGCCATTCCATCTTGGTCGCAGAGAAATACGGATCAAGGACGAGTCCTGTTATCGAGCGAATGTGGTCTAATGACCCAGCAGCGGCGAGTTCATCGCAACGCTCGCTTGTCCGTTTGTCCTGCCAGACAATGGCAGGGTGGAGAGCACGGCCGGTTGCTCGATCCCAGCTCACTACCGTTTCTCGTTGATTGGTAATGGCGATGCCGACGAGCCTTTCGTCTCTTTGTTTCAGTTCCTGGATCAGTTCGTTGACTGTGGTTACAACCAGGCGCCAAATCTCCTCGGCGTCGTGTTCGACCCACCCAGGCTTGGGATAGTGCTGGGTGAGTTCCCGATAGGTAATTGCTGTGACCTGGGCAAATTCATCGACGGCAAGCGCACGCACTCCTGTTGTCCCGGCATCGATCGCTATGACAGTAGGCATGCAGGGCCACGCTACCGGAGCGACCGTTGGGGACGAAGAAGAAAAGTATTTTTGCTAACTTTCGCGAACAGCCTCTGACCTGGGGGTTCCTCGGAGGAGGGTGATTGACAGGATGAAACTACAGTGCTGTAATGAACACAGCATCTTGAGTCGGAATTTCGGTAAACCACAACATATTGTGGTTCAAGACGAATTTTGAAGGCAAAGAGGGGCGTCAGCGGCAGATTGACCGCTGAAGACAGCGAAATCTGACCGAACACTACAAAGGGGAAATGAAATGGCTATCGCACCGCAGCGCACAGGAATTGGGCTCCGCAGAAACTTCACGACCGCAGGGGTCCACCCCTACGACGAAGTCATCTGGGAGCAGCGAGATTCTCGTATCACGAACTACCGAGACGGTTCGGTTGCCTTTGAGCAGCTTGGTGTTGAGGTGCCGTCCACATGGAGTGTGAATGCAACGAATATTTTGGCCCAGAAGTACTTCCGAGGAACGTTGGGACTGCCAGAGCGCGAGACGTCGCTGAAGCAAGTGGCTGACCGAGTGGTTGACACTATCTCTGCATGGGGCATCAAAGACGGGTACTTCGTCGATGACGAAGAGGCACAGATTTTCTCTGATGAGCTCAAGCACTTGATCATTCATCAAAAGGCTGCCTTCAATTCGCCGGTGTGGTTCAACATTGGCGTCAAAGACGTTCCCCAGCAGGCGAGTGCTTGTTTCATTCTGGCCGTCGAAGACCGGATGAGTTCGATTCTTAACTGGTACACGGAAGAAGGAGTCATTTTCAAGGGTGGCTCAGGGGCGGGAGTGAACCTGTCAAAGATTCGTGCATCAGAAGAGCACCTCAAAGGCGGAGGCACGGCATCGGGTCCCGTGAGTTTCATGCGGGGAGCTGACGCTTCTGCAGGAACCATCAAGTCAGGCGGAAAGACTCGTCGTGCAGCCAAGATGGTGATGCTGGACGTGGATCACCCAGACATTGAGCAGTTCATCTGGTGCAAGGCCCATGAAGAGAAGAAGGCTCGGGCTCTTGCAGATGCCGGGTTCGACATGAGCCTTGACGGTCGAGACATCACGTCGATTCAATACCAGAATGCCAACAACTCGGTACGGGTCAGTGACGAATTTATGCAGGCAGTTCTTGATGACAGCGATTGGGAGTTGATCGCTCGTGCTGATGGTTCGACGGTTCGCACCGTACGTGCCCGTGAACTGTTCCGCCAGTTTGCCGAGGCTGCCTGGGAGTGTGCAGATCCCGGTATGCAGTTCGACACGACAATTAATGACTGGCACACCAGTTCCAACACTGACCGGATCAACGGATCGAACCCGTGCAGCGAATACATGCATATCGACAATTCAGCCTGCAACTTGGCCAGTTTGAACCTGATGAAGTTCATCGACCACAACGAAGCCTTTGATGTTGAAGGCTACAAAGCGGCTATTGAAGTTGTCTTCACGGCCCAAGAGATCCTGGTTGGCAATGCTGACTACCCAACAAAGCCGATCGGAGAAAACTCCATCAAGTTCCGCCAACTCGGAATGGGCTACGCCAACCTGGGAGCCTTGTTGATGGCCAATGGCCTTCCCTACGACTCCGATGAAGGACGAGCGGTAGCAGCAGCGATTACATCACTGATGACGGGTCACGCCTACGCAACGAGCGCAAAGACCGCCGCACGGATGGGACCACATGCTGGGTACTACGAGAACGAAGAACCCATGTTGCGCGTGCTCCGCAAACACCAGGCGGCTGCCGCTGAGATCAACGAGGACATGGTCCCAACGGAGCTTCTCAGCGCAGCACAAGAGGCTTGGGATGAAGCAGTAGAACTCGCAGAGTTGCACGGCGTGCGTAACGCTCAGGCTACGGTCTTGGCTCCTACGGGAACCATTGGACTCTTGATGGACTGTGACACCACCGGCGTTGAGCCCGACTTGGGTCTGGTTAAGACCAAGAAGTTGGTCGGTGGAGGAACGATGTCAATCGTGAATCAGACAGTGACTCGAGCGCTAGGCAAGTTGGGTTACTCAGACAGTGAAGCCGCAGAGATTGTTGCCTACATCAATGAGAACATGTCGATCCTCGGAGCTCCGCACATCAAGGCTGAGCACCTGCCGGTCTTCGCATGTTCAATGGGTGACAACACGATTCACTACCTAGGACACGTCAAGATGATGGGTGCCGTGCAGCCGTTCATCTCTGGAGCAATTTCTAAGACTGTGAACATGCCAGAAGATGTCTCCGTTGAAGATGTGGAGCAATTGCACATTGACGCGTGGAAGTTGGGCGTCAAAGCAGTTGCCATTTACCGCGACAACTGCAAAGTTGCCCAGCCATTGTCGACGACCAAGAAGGACGAAGATGACGAAGTCGTTCCATCGGGGCTGCAGGCAAAGGTTGCTGAGCTTGAAGCAGAACTAGCTCGGGCAAAGGCCGGAGGCGTGGTCGTTGGAGCCGTCCGTGAGCGGCTTCCTCGACGCCGACACTCGAGCACCTTCTCGTTCCGAGTTGCAGACTGCGAAGGTTATGTAACCGTCGGCGAGTACGAAGATGGTCGACCGGGTGAAGTATTTATCAAGGTATCGAAGCAGGGATCAACGCTGGCAGGGATCATGGATGCATTTTCAATCTCGATCAGCCTGGGCCTCCAGCACGGTGTGCCATTAGCAACGTATGTACGCAAGTACTCAAACATGCGCTTTGAGCCTGCAGGCATCACCGACGATGCTGATCTTCGGATTGCCACCAGCCTCGTGGACTACATGTTCCGCCGCCTTGCATTGGACTACCTGACCTTGGCAGAGCGTGAAGAACTCGGTGTTCTCTCATCGTCCGAGCGAACGCAGCCAACCTTGCCAGGCGTCGAAGAAGTCACCACCGAGACGGTGGGGATCCAGGCCGTCCAGCAGACCATTGAGTTGACGAGTGCACCATCAACGCTTGCTCGACCAGAACAACGCGATGCTCCCTATTGCTACAGCTGCGGCGACATGATGCAGCGAGCAGGATCATGCTACGTCTGCAGTTCGTGTGGCACGACGAGTGGCTGCTCATAAAGCCAAGTAGTCAAAGGTAGAAAAAAGCGGATAACAAGGAATATCTTTTGGACATCCGTCTCAGGACCCAACGGATTTGAGGCGGGTGTCCACGCTTTTTTGATGGGTATCTCACACCCAGACGCGAGGCGAGCTGCGTGTGAGATACCCAATGCCGATTGGTCATGATGGCGGCTGCGACAAAATTTCGCAGAGGACGTAAGCATTTGTGCGGCGATTAGGTCGTCAGAGTATCTCGTAAATGAAAGGTTGCAGTGTTGCAGGCAGAATCACTAGTCCTCCCGACAACCGTTTGGTTTACGGGACTTCCCGCATCAGGAAAGAGCTCGCTATCGAAACTGTTAGCCGAACGGCTCGAGCTACAAGAAATCGAATCGGAGATTTTTGACGGAGATGTTGTCCGAGCAGAGCATGCTGAGCGACTCGGATTTTCCCCAGACGACCGACATCAACAAGCAAGTCGAGTTACTGCGATGGCTCTTGATCTCGCGCAGCAGGGGTCTCTCGCAATCGTGGCTCTGGTTAGCCCTTTCGCAACTGACCGCAGTGCAGCGCGGTCAGCTCATGAAGCAGCAGGAGTGCGATTTATCGAGGTCTACATGGCAACACCACTTGCAATATGCGAAGCACGTGACCCAAAGGGCCACTATGCAAAAGCTCGGAGTGGTGAATTGCAAGAATTCACAGGGATATCGAGCCCCTACGACGTTCCAAGGAACCCAGAACTCAGTGTTGACACGTCAGTTGAGGATCTGGAGAGCAGTGTTGAGAGACTGATGGAACTTGTCACACAGCGACCAAGATGAAGGGCTCTTCTAACCTTCGGAAATAGTTCCGCCAGGGACGAAGGCCAACTCGGCATGCTGCATGTGCTCTTCACTCTGCAATCGCGCTTTATCTTCGTGCGGGATTAACGTAGCCGCGACGACGGCAAACAGAGTTACAACGGCTAAAAAGAGAAATCCATTTTTGTAGCCGGATTCAGCCGGGAGGCCCCCGGGAAGTACCGTAGCCGTCACGATGCTGGACATCACCGCCGCACCAACGGCGCCACCGATTGTTCTGATGTTGGCGTTCATGCCACTAGCTACTCCTGTTTGCGATGGAGGAACAGCTTGAACAATGAGGTTGGACATGGCAGAAAATGCCAGCCCCAATCCAACTCCCAAGAGGCCGCTCGCAACGTAGATCTGCCAAGAGTGTGCGTGAGCGAACGCCAAGGTCGCATAGCCAAGACACGAGATAACGGACCCAATAATGACCGCCATTTTTGAACCGATTTTGTTGGCAATACGGCCTGAGAGCAGACCAAAGGTAAACATCGCAACGGTGAGAGGGAGGAGAAAGATGCCTGACTGGACGATGGACGCGCCGAATCCGTACCCGGCCGACGTGGGGGTTTGAATGAACTCGGGAAGAAATGCCATCACGGAGTACATGCCGATGCCAAAGAGAAAAGCAACAAGATTGTTTGTCCACACTGCGGGCACTCGCATCATCTTCATATCAATGAGCGGTTGTTCCGAGCGAATCTCAACGATGATCCAGACAACAATGAGAATGGCCGCAAGGGCAAAAAGGCCAAGAACTCGGGGAGAACCCCACCCCCAGTTTGGCGCTTCGCTGACACCAAGCAACAACGCCACTAACCATCCTGAGAGTAAAACAGCTGCACTCCAACTGATTTTTCCAGGCGTTCTCACGGGAGATTCTGGGACGAAGAACTGGGCACAAACGGCAGCGATAATCACAATGATGAGGGGGAACCAAAAGAGCCAGTGATAGTTCAGGTGATTGATGATTGGACCAGCAACGACGAGTCCTAAGCCCCCGCCCACCGCGGTGATTGCTGCCATTACGCCAACGCCAGTGGCGACTTTCTTGGCGGGGAACTCATCACGAATAATTCCGAAAGATAACGGCAGGACTCCGCCGCCAATTCCTTGAATTGCTCGGCCCAGAATCAGTACGCCGATTGAATGAGCGAGTCCTGCAACGATTGAGCCGATCCCCAATGCAATCAGCGTAGCCACGAGCATCCGCTCTTTCCCCACCATGTCGCCAACTCTGCCCATGATCGGCGTAAAGATTGACGCCGAGAGCAAGTAAGCCGTGACGACCCACGTAACGGTGTTTTGCGATGTGTTGAGGTCTGCCTGAATGGTGTGAAGGGCGGGGATCACTAATGATTGAAGAAGCGAATACGCGGAAGCACCGAGCAAGAGCACGGCAAAGGTCACCCGGTAATTCGCCCGCTCAAGCGAATTGGTCATTGAAATCTCCTAAGAGGATGGTTTGAAAGAGGGACACCCACTGAACCTAGAGTCTACGGGATCGTTGGTTGCATCAAAATTTTGACTTTGATCGCGTGGTGCTTGAGTTTTTGACGCCGCCCTGGCACTCGCTGGAATCGTCAGTAACCTCAGGATATGGCGGCTGCCCTGAGATTCCCGGAGATCGAAGCGAGGACACTGCTCGGCGAGAACGTTCGAATACCGCAAGTTTTTTCCGGTGAGAGAAATTTTGTGATGGTGGCATTCCGACGCAGTCAACAGGCTGAGGTAGATAGCTGGATTCCCTGGCTTGAAGAGAAGGCAAAGAAGTTTTCAGGGTTTCGCTTTTATGAGGTGCCAACAATTGCTCGGATTTGGGCTCCAGCTCGGGGTTTTATTGACGGAGGAATGAGTGCAGCGATTGGCGACCCGGTAGTGCTTCAGCGCACATTAACGGTCTACGGTGACGTTCGCCGGGTGACGTCGCCGCTTCAGATTACGAGTCGAGCGCGAATCACTTCGTTGCTTCTAGACCACGACGGGGATGTCCTTTGGAGGAGTTTCGGCGCCTTCAATCAAGTAGCAAGCGCAGAAGTATCGCCATTGTGTGAACCCAACTAGATTGAAAGGGCAATTAGATTGATAGGGCAATGATCCAGCGAGACTTCCGTTCAAAAGTGCGAGTAGTTGAATTCTTACGTGATTCTGATTCTTGCTTGCAGCCACTCTTACCCAGCCCTGATTAATTAGTGCGATGACCCAACCAATGACCGCTGCAGCACGTACAACGCCCGAGACCGGCGCTGAAGTACCACCAAACAGTGGCGATGGAGCAATACCGGCTCCTGAGAACAGGTGGAATGTCACGTGGCCTGAAATTGCTATTGCGGTCGTTGCATTCCTTGGGATGTGTGTCGCAGCCTTGACGAAGTCAGCACATCTTTTAGAACCTGATGATTATGCCTACCGCGCCTCGATTGTGGCCCTGAGTCACGGAGAGATCGTCTTAACGAATGCTCAGCACACCGCTCTGATCAATGAGCTCAGCAAAACAGGCTCACCAGGAATCATGCAGTGGGATCATCTTGCCAACGGCAGTTGGATCAGTGAGAAGAATCCCGGCTATCCCTTCTTTGCTGTGCTCTTCCAAATGCTGGGGTTCTTGAAGATAACGCCACTCTTCTATGGAGCTGTAGCGTGCCTCGGACTTTTCGCCGGCGCCCGTCAGTGGCTAGGGAAATGGGCTGGCACCTATGCCGTCATTCTGTTTTGCTTCTCGGGTGCCGCTCTTGCCTTCGCCTGGCGTTCAACGATGCCGACTTTTACAGACGCGGCACTTATCGCAGCAGGATCTGGTGGATTGCTTTGGAGTTTGCTTGCTGCCAACTCCTCTGTATTTAAAAGAACACTCGTTGGAATACTTTCGTTTCTCGCCTTTGATGGCGCGGTCTTTATTCGCTATACAAACGTGGTCATCTTGATTGTGGCCCTGGCTGCGCTTTTGCTGACGTTCAAATCGACAAAACTTCCGAAGCGCTTTCTTCTCTGGTGCTTGAGTCCGGTTGTTCTCTTTGGTATTGGGGTTGGGCTCTTCAATAAAAGTATTTACGGCGGATTCTTCACGACAGGTTATTCAAAGGGCGAAATAACGTTTAGTACCAGCGCCATTGTTCCCAACCTCGAACATATGCCATATCACCTCGTTCGTAGTATTCCCATGGCGGTGCTGGCACTCATCAGTATTTTTTGGATCGTTGTCCGATTGATCGTTTGGAAAAGCACATCAAATGAGAGAGAGTCTCTGAAGTTTGCTCGTCGAGATGCTGTAATTGGCGGTTTCTTGACATTGGCATGGGCAGGAATTTGGTTCCTTTACTTCGCCTATGACTGGACTGCGCAAATAAGTGCGAGCCACGGACAGAGTATTCATGTCATTCGTTTCTATGTTCCGGCGCTTGGCCTCATCGCCCTGTTGGCGACTTGGTTCCTCACCCAGTTGCCACGATGGATGCCACCATTAATCCTGGCCGTTGTGATTGGTTTGGGACTCTGGTCCTACCAAGGACTGGTGAACGCCAGTGGCCCTGGTGGGGGACCGGGTGGGTTTCCAGGCGGCCTCCCGGGTGGACCTGGTGGTTTTCCCGGCGGTGGAAGTACAGGGAATCAGTTTCCTCCTGGCTTCAAACCCCAACCGGGGATGCAACCACCGAGCAATTTCAAACTGCCCAATGGAATGAAACTCCCGTATGGAGCGAAACTGCCCAATGGAATGAAACTCCCCAATGGTCAAGCGAACGCGGGAGTTCCTACAAAGACTCACTGAGCCATCTTTTAGAAGGGTACAGCGAGCTTCCAGTCAGTGATCAGCCAGTGGCGCCTGGACAGGTGTACCCAAACGATTGAATGACCGAGATGGGCACTGCAACTGATCCTGAAGTCGAAAGTCCTGTGGTACCTGTTGAGCAACCAACGTCTGCAGTCCCAATAGCAATCACATTCCACTTTTGGGTCTGATGGGCGTAACCATAGTAAGACTGAAAGGAGTTTGATGCCTGCCCTGCTGGCGTCGCAGTCACCTCAAATTTCATCCAGCTGTCGTTGGCTGATGAAACTTTGGCAGTTACGGTGAAGTCCGCCGCTTTTACGCCGGAGGCCTCTGCTTGCTGCGTTGCTGCTTGAATAACCTGCGTGACGTCTGGGTCTTGGCCAGTAGTGGTTGTCGTCGCCTGAGAACTTGACGTACTTGAGCAACCGGCGAGCATGATCGCCGAAATGCCAAGACCTAAAAATGCCGTTCGACGAAAGGCTGGCGAAACGAGGGACGAGTAGATTGGGGGAGTTATTTTCATAACTCACATTCTTACAGGTTCAGCAACTTTCCAAAATCATTCCCTGAGAAATTCTGAGGATTACCGCATCTCGACGATGTCGATATCCTCATCACGCCAGAAGTCAAACCGCTCATCAGGGAGGCGGAGGCAGTGCGTCGGATTCATGGCTTCCACGAACGCTGGTTCGTGAGAGACCACCACAATCGTCCCTTCCCAAACACTGAACATCAGGCCAACGGCTTCTACTGATGCTGGATCAAGGTTGTTCGTTGGCTCATCAAGGATCAGGAGGTTAGATCCACCAGCCGACAACATAGCGAGCCCAAGCTTGGCTCGCTCGCCGCCAGAAAGAGAACCAGCAGGCTGTTCCATTGCTGCTCCTGATAGCCCAAATGATCCCAAAAGGGCTCGTCGCTCTGACTCCAAGGTCAATACGGAGTCTTCGACGTTATCGAGGGAGCGGAGTTCGAGATCAATCTGTTCGTGCTCCTGTGCGAAATATCCGAGGTGCACGTTGGGCCCGAGCGAGACGGTTCCGGTCGACGGGTCTTGTGCCCCAGCTAGACAGCGCAAAAGGCTTGACTTGCCAGCCCCATTCTTACCGACCACGGCGATGCGATCACCGCGTGCCGCATGAAGCCGAATACTGTTGAGGACTTTATTTTGGCCGTACGAGACGCTCAGATTATTGACCTCAAGAGGGATTTCTCCGGATCGAGTTGGCGTCGGGAGGCGCAAGCGAACTTTCTTTTCTCGTCGCTGAACCTGTGTTCGGTTCTGTTGAATTCTGTCGACTCGTCGGTCAAGTGCTTTAGCGGTTTTGGCACGTTTCTCGGTTTGACCACGCATAGTGTTGGCGAGTGAGGAGAGCCGTTTGATCTCCTTCTCTTCTTGTGCGGCCGACTTCTCGCTCTGGATCTGGCTTTCGGCCAACCGCGCTGTAAACGTTGTGTAGTTCCCTTTGAACTCTGTCAATGTTGAATTTGAAAGGTGCAGAACCTTGTCAATGGATTTGTCGAGTAACTCCAGGTCGTGACTAATGACCAGCATCGTCCCTTGAAACGACCCCAATTCGTCCATGAGCCATTGCTTGGCAGAGAGGTCAAGATGGTTTGTCGGTTCGTCCAAAATCATGATTTCAGGGGCTTGAAACAACAGGCGAGTCAAGTCAACCCGTCGGCGTTGCCCACCTGAAAGCGTGTCGATATCTTCAAGAAGAAGCTCCTGGCGCAGTCCCAGTCCGTCAGCGATTCGAGCCATTGTCGCTTCGGCTTCGTAGCCTCCGCGCTCTCGGTACTGCTCTTCGAGATGACTGAAGCGGTCAATGTTTTCTTCGCTGGGATCAGCGCTCATTGCCTTTCGGACTTCGTTCAGTTCCTCGTCGAGAATGTCCAGGCCTCGCGCATTGAGAACGTGGGAAAAGCCGATTGGGTCGCGACCCAATCCACCCGGCACCGGGACCTGAGGAAGGAAGCCCATCGTTCCAACAATCTTGACGTCACCCGAATGTCGAACCTCTTCATCGGGTTGATCAACCAGGACTGAAATAAGCGTCGACTTGCCGGTCCCGTTTCGTCCAACAATCCCAACCTTTTCGCCGGTCGCGACGAGGAAATCGGCCTCTTTAATGAGGGCTCTATGGCCAATTTCAACGGTGAGACGGGTGCCAGTGATCATGAGGAAAGGGGGAACGCATTTCGCGGGGGTTAATAATTCTCTCACATGAAGGCGCTAGGCCACGACCGCATGGCAGTGCATGGCAGTGCATGGCAGTGCATGGCAGTATCTGGCATGGAACAGAAGCCCGACCATGAATCAGCATTTGCCTTGAACCAAGCTTCGTGGGACGAGATGACCAGAGTGCATCTGGGAAGCGACCTCTATAATCTCAATGGCTTTCTCACCGGTGCGTCATCCCTCCATGACTTTGAGTCCGAGGAACTCGGCACAGTCGAGGGTTGTTCACTGCTCCACCTTCAGTGCCACTTCGGCCTCGATACCCTGTCCTGGGCGAGAAAAGGGGCGAAGGTGACGGGATTGGATTTCTCCCATGCCGCCGTTAACGCGGCGCGTGAGATCGCTGAGCGTGCCGCACTTCCGGCGACGTTCGTACAAGGAAATGTCTATGACGCACCCACGTTGATCGACGAGCGCTTCGATGTTATTTACACCGGAATCGGCGCCCTGAATTGGCTTCCTGATCTCGACCGATGGGCCGAAGTAGTGGTAGCGATGTTAAAGCCGGGTGGCCGGTTCTACATCGTTGAAATCCATCCGCTCTTGTCAATGCTCTCTGATGATGACATGACATTTGATCCAAAGTGGACCTATTTCCATGATCCAGAAGGGATCGTGACCGATGATGATCGAGATTATGCAGACTCTTCAATCAGCCTGAGCAACTCAACTGTCCATGAGTGGTCGCACCATCTCGGTGAGGTGGTCTCTTCTTTGCTGTCCCGTGGACTGACCTTGCAGTGGTTACACGAACATGAGGTTTTGGCCTATCAGCCATGGCCCTTTCTCGAGCCAATCAGAGAAGGAGCCCGACATTTTCGGGTGCCCGAAGGGATGCCAAAAATACCGCTGGAATACTCGTTGCTGGCCACCAAGCCTGAAGGACGGTAGGGGTCACGCGAAGAAGCCCGGCTCAGATGAGCCGGGCTTCTTTCGTAACGCTAAGAATTACTACGAACCGAGAAGTTTTGCTTTCTGCGCTTCGAATTCTGCGTCAGTCAAAACACCCTTATCTTTGAGGTCTGCCAGTTTGTGCAGTTGATCTGCGGTGTTTGTGCCACCAGCTTGTTGCACGGCTTGGTCAAATGCTTGCTGCTGCTGCTTGACCATTTCGAGTCGGTGCTGATTCATCTTTCCACCGCGAGCGATCAAGTAAACCAAGACGCCCAAGAACGGGAGAACGATAATGAACAGGACCCAAAGAGCCTTGACCCAACCGTTCAAGTCGTGGCTCGAGAAGAGGTCAATCAAAATAGTGATCAGGAGGAAAATCCAGAGGAAGAAAACAAAGAAGAAGAGGATTGACCAGAATATGTTGAGAAGTGGATAAGTTGCTGCAAGCATTGCATTCCTTTCAAAGGTTTATTTTGTACAAAATGAAGGATATCAGACGTGCCATTTTTAGGCGCACATCCCTAGGATCGTGGGTTTTGGACAAGCTGACGAAGCAGCGCTTCACCCCGTTCTTGACCGATATCAATATCGATCAGTTTGCGATGACTCCGTCGCCCCTGGCGGATTTGAACCGAACGTTTTGGAACCTCAAATACCTGAGATAGGGCTTCGATGACGGCAGCGTTGGCCGCCCCTTCGCTTGGGGGAGGTCCAACTTTGACCAAGAGACATCCCGAATAGCTCCCCCCAACGACCGGGATCCGAGCGTTTGCACGGACATAAATTGCAAATCTCACGTGTCGAGTTTCAGCGAGCGAAGTCCCATGACTCACCATTTTCATAATGGCGGAGAACGTTTTTGGCGATGAGAATGCGGTGAACCTCGTCGGGACCATCGGCTAAGCGCAGGGTTCGCGCTCCGAGATACATCTGTGAAAGGGGCAAGTCGTTTGAAACGCCGGCAGCCCCCCAAACTTGAATCGCTCGGTCTACGACCCGTGAATAGGCCGCAGGAACGTAAATCTTGAGAGCAGAGATATCGGTGCGCGCTTCAGGGTCCCCTCGGTCGACTTTTTCTGCTGCAGCAATGGTCATCATGCGAGAAGTTTGGAGATCGATGTAGCTGTCGGCGATAAAACCTTGAATGAACTGCTTGTCTCGAAGGAGACCACCGTGAACCTCACGCGTCATGGCGCGCTCAACCATGAGGTCAAACGCCCGCCACATCTGACCAACTGAATTCATACAGTGGTAGATCCGCCCAGCCCCCAAACGATCTTGTGCGGCTTGATGGCCTTGGCCGACTTGGCCAAGAGCGTTGTCGACGGGGACGCGGACGTTGTCGTAGACCACTTCACAGTGGTCCGAGGTGTGGTGACCCCAAATGCCAATTCCTCGAACGATCTCAACGCCGGGCGTTGCAGTTGGCACAATGATTTGAACCATGCCGCCACTACGACCTTCTTCGCCGGTCGGATCCTCAGCGCGACACATGACAATGAAAAAGTCGGCTTCGATCCCATTCGAGGTGAACCACTTGTGGCCGTTGATGACCCATTCATCGCCTTCTTTGCGCGCCGTTGTCTTCAAAGAGCGGGGATCGGAACCCGCATTCTCAGGTTCGGTCATGGAGAATCCTGACTCCATCGTTCCCTCGATCAGGGGGACGAGCCATTTTTGTTTCTGTTCTTCAGTGCCATACTTCACCAGGATTTTTTGGTTGCCACTATTTGGCGCTACGACGCCGAAGAGAGAAGCGGCGCCCACTGCGTAAGCCAAAATTTCGTTCATGTAAGCGTGGGGGAGAAAGTCCAATCCCATACCGCCATATTCTTGGGGTAGGTGAGGCGCCCAGAGCCCGGCTT
>Ga0073936_10004539_pt1 | contig 19192 bp, 12 predicted proteins | sample AliMusrvi5mmetaG_FD_87041 | JGI IMG/M metagenome (GOLD analysis project Ga0073936, IMG submission 87041) | Freshwater lake bacterial and archeal communities from Alinen Mustajarvi, Finland, to study Microbial Dark Matter (Phase II) - Alinen... | ecosystem: Environmental > Aquatic > Freshwater >... | reverse complement strand
TTTTAGGCAGCGTTTCTGCTTCGCCAAGTGCTTTAATCCCCAGCGAAACGGTATCCCGCGAGCAACCCAAAAGTCCGGCAATATAGCTGATGCCCCCATAGGGAAACTTTAAGGCTTCAACCCTGGCTTGCTGTAACGGTGTTTCATGCCATTCAAACTGTATTAAATCGCGATGAATAGGGAAACGTGCCGCTCTAAGCTGGTAGCTTAAGCTGCGTGCTTGACGGTCAACTTGCTCAGCCTTAATCAGGCGATCCAGCCAGACTTCCGGCATTACCGGCTTTTGTTGGATGGCATATTCGGCTTGCCATTTACTCCAGGCGGCAGCCATGCCGTAGAGATGCAGGTTTTTTAGTAAAGCGGCGCGATCAATGGACATGGCGTTCGCTCCGTAACGTATCGTAGCGACTGCACTTCAATGGTTTGTGCGGCGGTAGCTTGATCTACCACATCTTCGACCCAGTCTTCATATTCAGCACCCAACATTTATAGGTATAACAGCAACTGTTAAACGTATAACCGCCGCGATTATAGGTATAACAGCAGAAGATATACCATTAACAGCAGTGATTAAATGTATAACCGCTGCGATTATAGGTGTAACAGCAGAAGATATACCATTAACAGCAGTGATTAAATGTATAATCGCTGCGATTATAGGTATAACAGTAGAAGATATACCATTAACAGCAGAGGTTAAATGTATAATCGCTGTGATTATAGGTATAACAGTAGAAGATATACCATTAACAGCTGCGGTTATACCTATAATCGCTGCGATTACAGGTATAACCGCAGAAGATAGTTCATAGCGGTCGCGATACTACCAATATGACCCTAAGAGACCTCTAAAACACCGACCGTACCTTCTTGAGCCTCAACCATTAACAGTATAGTCTTTATCCTGATTTCGGTTGTAACCATTGTTATCGCTTTGCAGCCATTCGTTACTTGCTCCGCCTTAACAGATGCTTAAGTAGTCAATCTAACTAAAACAATGCCCGAAAAGCACGGGCTGATTGTTCTGGATCGTTTTCAAAAAGCCCTCCAATAACAGCTAATAAATCAGCGCCCGCAGCCAATAATTGACCGCCATTGTCTGGCAGAATACCGCCAATGGCAACAATCGGAACAGAAATCTTCAGCTTGGCTTGTTGCAAGGTTTCCAGTTGCGCAGGTGCCGCTAAGGGCTTTGAAGTCGAGGGGAAGAATCGTCCAAAAGCCACATAAGTCGCGCCTTGTCTTTCTACATCAACCGCTTGATCAACGAAGTTATAACAAGACACACCAATAATGGCTTTTTCGCCCAGGTGCAATCTTGCTTGGGCAATGGCACCATCTTCTTTACCAATATGAACCCCATCAGCGCCTATCTTTGCCGCTAACTCAACATCATCATTAATCAGTAACGGTACGTTAGAACGATGACAGACTTTTAACAATTCACTGGCTAAATAAATGGCATCCGACGGGTTTTTATCCCGATATTGGACAACCACGGCGCCGCCTTTAATGGCAGCAATCACTTCATTAACAATGAGGTCAGGGGATTTATGATCGGTTTGGGTAATGGCATACAGTCCACGTGCTGGAAACCTCATGGTTCGTCCTCCATCCAGAAAAAACGATTGGGAATAAACTGGCCTTTACCGGGTTGATAGGCACTGTTTAATGAGTTCCAGGTATATTCCTGTGCCTCCATGACGGCCTGAATGGGTTCTAGCCCATGCGCCATTAACGCGGCAATACTGGTCGCTAAGGTACAGCCAGAGCCATGATAACTGCCGGGTAGTCTATCGTAGGTATAGGTTTCCCAACAACGACTATCATAAAACAACTGATTACTGACCGCAGGGGTACTCTCATGTGTGCCGGTAATTAAAACATATTCACAACCCTGATCCAGTAAGTCCAAACCACAGTCTTCCAGATCATCACCGCCTGTTAGCTTGCGTGCTTCTTCGCTATTGGGTGTTAAGACTGTGGTACAAGGGAGTAGTAAATCCACAATAGCGGCAATGAGTTTCTCGTTAGATAATTCAGTGCCACCACCCGCTGCTAAAACGGGATCAAGAATAACCGGAATATGGGGGTGTTGTTTTAAAATTTCATGAATAGCGATAGCGGTTTCATGGTGTCCGATTAAACCGATTTTAAACACATTAACGGGCAAATCATCTAATAATGTTTTCGCTTGGCGGATAATGTTTTCTGGGGTTTGAGGGAGGAGTCTTTTTACATTTCGGGTATCCTGTTCGGTTAACGCAGTGATTACGCTGGCAGAATGGCATTGATGACTGATCAATGTTTCAATATCCGCCTGAATTCCAGCGCCCCCACTGGGGTCATGACCAGAAAAGGAGAGCACAACAGGGCGATGAGAGGACATGAGGTTTCCTTGAGAATTATTGTCCTATAATAACACACGTCATAAGGGTCGTTTAAGCGACGCCAATCTCACCCAACAAACTGGCTATCATATTTTCAGCTTGGTGCAGGTAACCGCCACCAAATAAATTCAGATGATTCAAAATGTGATATAGATTGTAAAGCGATTTTCTGACCTTATAGCCCTCATTTAATGGCCAAACGGCTTGATAAGCGGCATAAAAGTCTCGACTAAAACCGCCGAATAATTCAGTCATCGCCAAGTCGGCTTCTCTGTCGCCATAATAACAGGCCGGATCAAAAATAACAGGATTGCCTTGCTTATCGGTTGCTGCGTTACCCGCCCATAAATCGCCGTGTAACAGGGAAGGCGTCGGCGTGTAATCAGTAAACAACAAAGCTAAATGGGTACAGAGTTGTTCTCCTGAGGCTTGCAACCGACCACCATAACCGTTTGTTGCAGCCAGTTGTAACTGAAAACCCAAGCGTTGGTCACGCCAAAAGCTTGGCCAGTGCTTACCTGGTTGATTTAGTTGTAAGGTACTGCCAATGGTATTGTCTCTATGCCATCCAAAATAAGGTTGTACTGTTTGATGACATCGAGCGAGCTGTTGCCCTAATAAACGCTCTGAAGATGAGCTGGCTCGACTTAATTCCAGATATTCCAATACCAGAAAAGCATGGCTATCGGTCTGACCATAAGCAATAGGATTCGGAACACGCAGCGTTTGCGTAGCTGCCAACTCTTGCAATCCAGTCAATTCAGCCGCAAACATATCAACTAATTCAGGGCGATTAAGTTTAACAAAATAGCGGGTATTGCCATCTTGCAATTTAAAAGCCGCATTGATGTCACCACCTGATAACGGTTGCACTGAACGGGCAGTAAATGCTTGTCCTGTTGCAGTGACGATATGTTGTGATATAGTGTCCCAGTTCAATTATTCAACCAACGCCTTCAATAACACATCTCTTACATCAGTATAAAATTGTACATTAACCCTATTAGCCATGTCATCTGACAAATCAAACAATTGACGACGGCAACTCACCGACATTAGAATGGATTCTATAAAGGTAAGACGTAATGACTAAGCTTTGATGTTGAATTACTAGGCGTTCTCACTAAGGTACCGTCTGTTCTTGTTAAAACACCCACTGTTCTGGTTAAAGCACCTGATGTTCTGGTTAAGCTACCCACCGTTCGGGTGAAGGCACTGACTGTTCGAGATATGCTACCCAGTGTCTAGGTGAAAGTCCGTACTGTTTCAGTGAGCTTGTTAATGGTCATAATCTGGTACGGACGACGTCAAGGAACGTACTCACAGACTGGGTGTTAACACTGGAAGGATGTCGGTTTGTACTCGGAGGGAAAGTTTTTTACTTTTTGCGAGTTACTTTGGTCGGTCAAGGGTAGAGCGGATTTAGCTTAAGAAAATTAAAATATCATTTAGATTGCGGTTAACGAATAAAGAGAGTAGCTTGTATCCTAGAAAATATAAGGGAGTAGCCTTGGTTTTCTAGTAACTCATCTCTCAGTTATTAATGTTATTAATTTAATAATGGTGAGCAGGCAGCTTAATCTAGCCGAAATATTTCTCCTATCATGACTTTCAATTCATACTTTCCTACCATCCAAGACGCGCAAATCGTCTGGCTTTCTCATTACAATTTAAAATTACCGATCTATGGACCTATTTGCGGTATTAGTGATCAAGAAATTACCGATACCCAAGCAGACCTTGCGTATTATATTTGGATGCTACAGCACTGGCATCCCAGTATTCAACGTGACGCGAAGGAGTCGACGTCTTATAAAGCACTGATGGTGGCGGGTTCCAGTTCGAATAATGACAGTATTAATTACCCTCAGCCCACTGTATTTCCTGATGCTCCTCCTGCACCGACACCGGGTATTCAAAAACGCTTGTTTAGTCAGGTTGTTCGGATAAAAGCGAGTGCTAAATACAGCGAAGCAATCGGTCATGATTTAGGTGTTATTGGTACATCTAATACGATAGAACATTTAACCCCCATTCCTTCAGCGTTAGTAGAACTGGGTGAATCTGGGCAACGTGTTGCCATCAGTTTTAATAAATATGGTCATGACGGGGTCTGGATTGAGAGCCGTATTAATGGTGGGGAATGGGCTTTTCTTGCTATTGATACGCTTAAGCCCTATTACGACGAGCGCCCACTGGCAGAAGGCAGTACCCATGAAACAAGGGAATACCGCTTACGTTGGTGGGATAAAAGTATCGCGCATGGTGAATGGAGTAATATTCAGTCGGTATTGTTAGGGGTATAAATAGAGCTTGATCCAGTCGAAGCATGAACGGTTAAACTGTGCATGGTTCGACTGGCTTTGAGCGATTGGCTATGCCCCCCCTTTACTTTCTTGTGAGCTTAAACATCATAAAACAGGTAAGGTGAATTATGAGTAAAAAAATTTCGAAAGAGCCAATAGTAATTAATACAGAAGAGCCAACACGGATTAAAAATTTTCATGAGGCTCTACAAAGCATTAAATGGACTGATGATGAATACATTAAGAACCTTGAGACGATTTATGATGCACTGATTGAGGTAGCGTTAAATGATTTGATTTTTTACAACAACCAACGAACTAAGAACAAAACCAAATCATACTGGGCAAGACAAGGCTCATTAATATTTGGCGTACTAGGCACATTAGCTATGGCAATACCCGGTACAGCTCAAGGGGTGAATTCATTACAGGGTATACCCTTTATTACTTTTAGCTTTATTTCTTTTGCTTTAGCAGGCGGTATGTTTACATGGAATCAGTGGTTCTTCGCGAGTGATAGCCATATTCGCTATGTGGTAGCTCAATTTGATTTAGGTGAAGCGATTGTAAAATTTACTCTGAATTGGCAAAAGTGGTTAAAGCAAAATAAACACCTTCCACCGGACAACATAGATACTGATAGCGCATTTAATCTATTTAAAGAATTTTCAGAACATATTTATAAAATCATCCGTAATGACACGCAAGTGTGGGGAGACAGCCTCATTAATGTCATAAAAGCCCAAGAAGACTTTTTAAAAAATCACCAACCTAAAGCATAACTGGATGTATTAACCACCGTTTCAATGCACCCACACAATTATTAGGAGTTTTTATGTCTCAGTTTTATCCGCGCCCAGAAGCCCAAGCAACTACTTGGGATGATTTAATGCATCCAGTCAAAATAGCTGTTGGTGACTTGTTAATTCGTATACATGGCGCGCACGGCAGTGTTCGTTCAAAAAATGCGGATAAGTCAAAGTCGTTTATTCAAACGGGCAATTGTTTTCTGGTTTATGGTTCACGTGGTACGGGTAAAACGACCGTGTTACTTAATGCAAAAAAGGCGGTGTGTCGAAAAGAAGGCGATGGTTTTTTTGCAGAAACAAAAGATAGCAAAGACAACGAAACGCCCGATGAAACAAAAAAACAAAAAGCCAAAGAACATGCTGAAAGTTTGCGTAAAGACGGCATTATCTGGTTAGATATTCTCAATCTTGAACCCATACCTAGCGAAGCTAATTTGCTGACGATTTTACTGACTCAAGTACGCAAAGCACTCTACAGTCATTGTGATAAACGTCAACGTGAACAGCGTTCCATTTATGAGGAAGAGGCTAATAGCGCACAGCAACTGCTTCATAACCTTATTAATGATACTACCTTAATGTGGCAGAACATCGTTGAGCCAGACACGCGCAATATCTCGGCTCGCCAAGTGAAAGCCGCTGATATTTATGCTAACTTTCCAGAAAAATTCAAGACAGCAATGGATAAGTTAATAGAGGAGTTAAGTGATGTACGCGGTTTTGATAGTAAAATCTCTATTGTGCTGCCCATTGATAACATTGATCGTAGCACAGAACATCTGCAATCTATCGTTAAGCTGGCACAATTAGTCTCGCATCCTAACTTGTGGTTGGTTATGGCAGGTGACCGCGTTGAAGTAGAAACCTTTTTAGAACGTGCCTATTGGAAAGAATTAATACGCAGCAGCGACGGTGCAGGCGCACGCGGAAAAACAGACAGCGATGGTGAAGATGAAGCTTTGTCCATGGCTCGCCGTCAAGCTAACGCGACAGCACAAAAACTGTGGCCGGCAAATCACCGTGTTGAAATCAATTTTCTTATGCCAGAAAAGACTTTGGATTTTATATACAACAAGAATTCTTCTTTTTCGGCTAATACAGACATAACACTCGACATTAAAACGCCTTGTGTTGAGTATAAAGCACACCTAGAGTTTAGGTGTCAGTGTTATTTAGGTGTTAGTGAAAGGCGAACTATCAGGAACTTACTCGAAAAAATAAAGATTCCTACGACACAGGGACAACGTGTAGAGCCAAGTAACTGCAATATAAATCTATTCAATTTGTTTTATGTTGAAGATAAGGTCACAGAAATAGGTAAAGTAATTGATAAAGTTAGTCCTCAATATTTGACCCGTGCAGGTCATCATGGACTTTCGCTACCAGCACGTAGCGTACTTGACCTTTGGCAATTATTAGATTGGTTAGTCCATGATGCTTCGCTCGGCGAAGACTTTAAAGCTGAAAAGATAGTCAGAACCCTATTACGCACCGCGATTTCCAGTAGTGATATGCTCAGCGGGATGGCGCAAGATTTACAGACCTATATTTTGCGACGTGGTGAAAAAAGCGGGACTATTTTATACTTCCAAGATAAAGTATCGTTAAATGTAATACCCATGACATCAACGAATAATGATTTTGAACATAAGCTTAGACCCGTTTTTCCAAAAATAAATGATCATCTTCGTTCGCTATTAAAGATCAAAAACATCGAGGATATAGTTTTAGAGCTTCGATTCGATCTACCCATAAAATCATTTGATGCTTCTAAAAGGCAACATCCACAACCATTTTTGACAGAAAATGCCCGCGACAACGAGAATCGGAGAACTGAGCTTCCGCTGCTAGTGGGGGCATGGGTAATGGTACTGTACGATATATTGGCACTTGCCGAAGCAGAAGCAAGTAGTTATGTAATTGGGGGGGCTAAGTTGGATGATAATTATCCTAACGTTACAGTGAATCACTCCGTCATACAAGCTGGAAAATATAGAAACATCAAGCCGATAAAATGGCTTCCTCCTGCTTGGGGGCTTTTTTGGGGGCGCAATATATTCAGTTTGCGTTGGCAAAATTTCCGTAAAGAGATTCTTAAGGCTAACTTACAAGATGGCGATTCAGTAACTAGATTATTAGCCGCCGGTTGGATTCTGTGCGTATTAAAAACTTCTATTGAGCTCATAGCATCTATTGACGAGACTGTTAATTCAAAATTACCAGATAACAAGCTAAAAAAAATAAAAGATATCACTGTGATTAAAGACGGCAGGATAAATGTCAATGTGTTTGAAAAAAAAGTGATGCTAGCGGCTGGATGTTTTTATATTTTAATACAAGAAGTTAAGAAGTATCAACTCGAACAAGAGCTAAAGGAAAATAAAAAAGATAAAGTTATCTCCGCAGCTTATGACATTATGCTTGCAACAGGAAGATGGCTAGAAACAGAGTTTATTTATTTTTTAAGTTATGCGTATGTACCCATAAAATCAGACGTTTCAAAAAAACGCTTTGATACTATTTGGAAGACATTAGGCTATAAAAAGGATGAAAATGATACTTTAACAACTCATTGGGCAAAAAATGCAGCCTTCATTCTGGCTACAATAGAAGAAAAATTTCCAGAACCTGAAGATGCCGATAATAGCAACATTGAAATTACCAAAACAACCACGACGGAAACTAATGGTACAACTCCTATAGTAACAATAAAAGAATCTACAAGAGTAACTAAAAAAATTATCTATCCAATCGGTAAATTATTATTCACTGATTTGTACGATAAGTTAGAAAGCCCAACATCTGCAGGCAACCTTTAAAATGCCTGCCATCCATTCCTCCGACACGACCACCCCGACACCACGTCGCGTTCCAGAAGCCTATCTACGCGCTGAGATTTCGGCGTTTCCTTTGGTGAGTGAAGAGGCGTTTCGTTGTTCCTTAATCGAACTTGATCCCAAAATCGAGGTTGATTCATTGACTCATAAAGGCACGCGTACTTATCAATTATGGCGTAGTTGTGAAACGTCATTGGCACAACATACAGGCTGGTCATTGGATCGGCTGATTGCGGCACGGGATAGAGCTTGGTTTGATAGTGAGCATCAAGATAAGTCAGTGCCTTTACACCGTTATCTTAAACGCTTAGCTCGTGCTCATCTTGTCCCTAGAGCAGGTGCGACTGAGATCGAAGAAAGCACAGAGTTATCTGCATTGGATGCGGAGGCGCATTATCATTGGCTAACAATTACCCTGCCAGAAGATATATTGCTCACTGGATTGGGGGTTGAACCGGCGCCTGTACGTGTGGATACTGATCCACCGCTATTGTTGCGACGGTTGTTGGATGATGGTGTGGCTGAGATTCATCAACATATCGGTGCCGGTATGAGTTTTCCATTGTTATGGGTGTCGGCATTGGCAGCGATTGCTAATTCTTATATCAAAGAGGAACAACTGGAAAGCCCGGGCGCACCGTTTGGTGATGGTAAATATCTGATACGCTGGTTATTGGCGGCAGCTATTGCCCGCTGTGCCTTGGCTGAACATTTAATACGCGGAGAGCAGGATTTTAAAGGCTTTTTAAACGAGCAATTTTTTGATGGTAAACCGGTTCCTAACTCTTATGCGGGTCAGAATGGCTTAAAATTTGATGAAGCGCATCTCACTTGGTCAGAACGACAAAAAGACATCCTTAAGCACACCCTGGAAGCGCTTGCGGCGGGTGACCCAACACAGTTGCCTGATATAGAATTGCTGCGAGATTTGTATGCTGACATACATCCGACCGCATTAACTTTTGATGATCAGCCTATTGAAAGTGTAGAAGATGCTTTTCAGCGTTGTGATCCTATTGCCATTCGGCTTAATCTGCGTGGCGAAAATGTCGGTGAACGTTGGTTAATGCGACAGGCAATGGCGTATCTTAATGAAGGTTTAGATGACTATGATAAATACTTTGCACGGATTTTGTGGCAAACCATTCGTATTCGTTGTCAGTATTACCGTGCTGTGGTGCAACGTCCTTTAACCGGTGGTTTGCAATGGTTTATTCGTTTTTATGCCCGTCTGAGTGATTTGCGCAATCCTATCAATCCAATACTACTGGAAATGGCTTATCACGTTGCGGGAGGCGGTCATAGAATTCGTGCTATAGAATTTCGTACTAGCATAGCGAGCACCGCTGTTGAAATTGGCGAAGAAGTATTAAGACATCTGAAATCTTGGCAGCGCATATTAGAACAGCGTAATCAGTCTATGACTGATCCTGAAATGGGTATAGTGTTTCATTTTGTTAAAGACCGTGATGATCATAAAAATTGGGAACATGGTATCCCTGCCGCTTTTTGGGCAAATACTTACGCTGAACCGCGTAAAGAGAATCCCGATAATAGTGATGATGACGGGCGTTATGTTACCTATCACGTTAAAAACTCGGCCAAAGCCTGTGCCTTAGCAGAACTCATTGAGGCCGTGCCGTCCTGTTTATGGGTGATTCGCGGGTTGGATGTGGCGACCGATGAATTAGGAGTTCCCACCTGGGTGCTGACTCCCTTATTTCGCCATGTACTCGATGCTGCCGCAAAAGCCTCTGCCAGACCCAATGAAGGCAAGTTTCAACATCACCCTCCACCATTGCGGGTGACTGCCCATGTGGGTGAAGATTTTCGGCATTTGCTGGAAGGGTTGCGGCGTATCTATGAGCAGATACACTATATTCTTGGCAATACACCCGGGCGTTTAGGTCATGCGGTCGCTTTAGGAGTAGATCCGCAAACGTGGGCTGAATCAGTGGGTTCAATTCTCATGCCAGCAGAAGAGCGCTTGTGGGATTTGGTATGGGAATGGCGGTTATACACGCAATATCGTATCAAACCAGGTTTTGCCGCCGCCGCACCTGCGGGACGTATCGAAACGGTGATGAATCAAATTCGTTCGTTATCGGAATTGGTTTATGGCACAACACGTTATACTGTTGAGCAACTTGCAGAAGCACATCATATACTGCACCGTTTTTTAGTGCCCCCCTTTACGTCGTCTCCTGCGGTGGAAGGGCATTTTGATACATTTAGACACTGTGCAGACAACATCCGAACCTGGCGTGATCATAATGATAGGCAAATACTCGCTCCGCATCAGGTAAGCAAAATCCTAAAATCTTATCTCGATGACGAAAAATGTTTTAGACGAGGACAAACCTTAATTGATATTCCTATTCGTGGTGGTGAAGTTGTAGCATTACAAGCCATACAATACGCCATGCGTAGCGGTATTGCTCAAAGTGGTATTGTGGTGGAAGTCAATCCTTCCAGTAATTTATTGATTGGGGATTTATTAGATTTGCGTAATCATCCGATTTTGCGCTTACGTCCGCCTGTTCCAGATCCAGACGCACCGCCAGCTATTGCCATTGCAATAGGTTCAGATGATCCTTTAACCTTCAGCACACAATTATTGCGTGAATATACCTTATTACATCAAGCCGCTTGTGCGGCAGGCTATCCTGAAAAAGCGGTTTATGAATGGTTAGAGTCCATTCGTCATACCAGTATGGACGCACGCTTTACCCGAGCATGGCGACCTAACGCACTTGAAAAAGTTAAAGAGCTTATTATGGTCTTATCAGAGTATTTACAGTTGTAAGGTTAAATAACTTGAGATCTAATCTAATTCAGTGTGGGTAATCAAATTTTATCAATTAGAGTTGATACGGGTGTTCTTGTACTTTTTAAAAACAGATAACTTCTTGATGCTTCGAAATCCTTACAAACTGGCTAAATCAATGACGAAGCGATATTTAACGTCACTTTTTAAAACTCGCTCATAAGCTTCATTGATGGTTTGAATTGGAATGATTTCTACATCTGAGGTGATGTTGTGTTCAGCGCAGAAGTCGAGCATTTCTTGGGTTTCTTTGATTGCCCAACCCAGGCGATATTTAACGAAGGTAAAGGCCGATAACCGCTGGATTCAGGATAACGCCACGCTTCCAAAGCCACCGCAAAAGCCGCAATTTCCACACAACGTTGATCCAGTTCCAAGCCATGAATATTTTCAGAGAGTACCCGGGCAATGGCTTCATCGGCGGTTAAACCCTCGGCTTTCATGCGCATCGGCACCAACATTAACAAAGTCGCCACCAAAAAATGTCCCGACCCGCAACACGGGTCCAGCATTTTTAGCTCACTTAAATTTTTTGGCCATTGCTTAAAAGTCCCCGCTGCTGGTATATCTGTTTCTTTGTATTCAGCATTCTCTTGATCGTTTTGTTCGGGTGCATACCGCAAATATTGAAAAGGCAGGAGGTCTTTATACTGGGGATAATGACTCACCCACCACGCGCCTAAACTGTTATCCAATAAAAAGCTGACCATATAAGGTTCGGTAAATAACTGGGTAACCGCCGATAACTCATCTGCACCAATTTTATTGCCGGATTTATTGACCTCGTCTTTCTTTTGGGTTTGCCAGTATTGATAAACCCAACCTAAACTATCTGAAGCTTGAAAGGTTTCAGCGTCCAAGCCTTCTAATAACTTTTCGAGAGCGCGTTGATGTTCGGGTGAAAAATGCAAGCCTAAGACCGGATTTTCAGCGCGAAACAACTGTGGCAACATGGCAGATGCAAAACGCCCAGCTAACTCCCAGCCATTAATTCCTTCTTCATCGGCTGCCAGTTCAAAACAGTCTTGTATGGACAGTGGCGTGACCCCGTCTTCATAGATTAACAAATGGTTTTCTGCCAAGAAACGCGCAAATAACATCCGGTGCCACTGTTCATAAGCGGTCTCTTGTGTTAAATGCTCAAGACCTTGCTCAGCGTTATCTTGTCGAATGTCACCCAGTTGCCGACCATCCGCCCGTAGTTTATTACGTTGTTGACGCATCGCCTCTGTTAAATGCTCACCTGGTTTGCTGGCACCGACTGAAAGCCGCTCTAAGGCAGAACGAGCCGCAGTCTCGGCTATACTACGCGCGTTAACAATGGTGTTTTCTAATTGTTTACGCAGTCTTTTATCCAGGGGTTGTAAGCTCATATTTCTCTCATAATTGAATCACTAATGAACTCGAATAAGATATTTTAAATTCCAGGCCATACGTTGTTAAAGTTTTTGTCGAACATGTATTTTCAACTCCGATAAATTCAATTTCACATATTTCGAAGGAGCAAATTTGCACGATTCACTGACGTTGCCGGATAGAAACCTGGATGAGTGTCACCTATAATTGGACTCTCAATGCCGAACCATTCTGAAATATCCTCAAATAATGAACGAATAATTGGAATATCCAGCTGACATTTTGGCACTACACTCCAATCAAGCGCGATCAGTGCATCTTTACCTCCTTTAGTCTCTTCGTAAGTTACCTGTCCACGTTCAGTTAAATGTTCAAGATAACGTTTCGGATGAAGTTCATTACGCCACCAAGGTTTGTTTTGCTGTTTCTTAGTGTTTTCGGCATGGCAAATAGTCAACCAAAGTGAATCATTACTCTCAAATTGCTCGACATCGCTAGGATGAACAAGACATGTATTTACACCGTTTTGAACGCCAGCTAATGCTAGAGATGCTGAATCACCAAACAGATAGGCCTCTACCATGGGTTTGAGCAAATGAAAGGAACATTTCTGCTGTATTTGCTTACGACGACGCTCTTCAGTTTTTAAGTCGTAATTTTCAAGACTAAAAACTGTATTCACAGCCGCACGAAAATGTTCGGCAATCACGGCTTCTTGATTCAAATTCCCGAGTTCAACATCATCGACAACTATCACCAAATCTGCAGGGTGCCCAGTCTTGCTTGAGAAAGTTTCTGCAAACATGGCTTTAGCCAGCTCAATCATAGGCTTTGACGGTAAATTGCCAGATGTCAGTGGCTGTAATGGATAACTAGTTACACATTGGGCTTTTCTAGGTGTATCCCAAATTACCTCATCACTATCTCGAATATTTGGAAAGAAGCGTTGGAGTGATTTATGGAGAGCAGATTTTTCCATATCTCCAGTAACTATGAATTTAATCCGAGCCATGTTCAGCACTCATCCTCATTGCTTCCAATCTCACCTTGTTCGTAAAGATCCCCTAATTTGAAGCCCGCCAACCATTCGCGATTATAAAGCTTGTCCAACTGACTTGGCATAGATTCATCAGCTTCCGGTTTCTTCATTACGTAGATTTGTTCAGGATATCCGGTCAATTCGTCCAACAATACGGTCGAGTGTGTTGCCAGCAGTACGGTGAGATAATGCTCTCTTGCCCAACGAGTCGTTCGCCGTAAAAATGCCCGTAAAGCATAAGGGTGAAGACTGTTTTCAGGTTCATCTATAGCAATTATACTTTCACTCTTGGCATCGGCTATCTCGCAAAACAAAATGAGTAGTTGAAGAACGCCGTTTGCCTCGTCGGATAATGGACTAGGAATTTCTTTACCTGGACGATAAATGCGGGCAACTAATGTGTTACCGGCTTCAACGAAATCCATGGTTTCGAAAGTATTAGGAAATGCAGCAGCAAGACCTTCGATTACAAAACGATATCGGTGATTATTGGCTCGCTCCTGATGCCAACGACGTAATAAGGCAAGCGCGTTGTTGCCTCTAGCGTATAAATTACGATCTTCAGTAGTATCTGAGCCTTTATGACGTAGGGTCCATAAATCAGGGTCGTGATAAACGGAAATGTTTTGAAGCAACGCAGCCATAACCCGAAGTGCAGGATCATGTACGCCCCGATCTATTAGCGTCCTTAAACCTAATTGTTGACTAGGTTCGATCCGTTCGTCCCCATATAAGAACTCACCCAAACTGTCTCGCGAGAAAATTACTCGTCCCCGTTCAGATAGATGTTCATTATTCAAATAATCGACCGAACCTTCACGCTCAACAAGTTGGATGCGCCAGCTTATATCACCAATATCTATACCAATCTCCACGGGTTCTTCTCTGTTAATTTCCCATGATCTAAGATTACTACTACCGCCAAGGACTATACGCACTGCCTCAGGTAATCCACGCTGATAGGCTAAACTCAGCAGCTTTAAGGTTTGCAATAATGTTGTTTTTCCTGCACCGTTTGCTCCAATCAACACTGTTACAGGAGGTTCTGGACACCAGTTAACTTTTTGTAATGCACGTAAATTGCGGATATGAATCGAAAATCTAGGTGCTTGAACGGGTCGTGAAACTTCTTTAAGTAGCGGAATTAAATTATCGGCTTTTGTGTGTTCGTGTGCGGTTATTTTTTGCTGTTTGCGTGCCCAAGCTTCTATGTGCTCAATTACTCTATTTTTAAATCCAGGAATGCGTAGTCCCCACTCTTGTCTGCATAGTTGCCATACGGTGTCGTCCTTTAATTCGTTGTAAACTTGCATATGGATTTGATTAGCGTAACAACGTATCACTTCAAATTGGGCATTTTGATATAGACTTTTTCTAAGTCGAATATCATCTCGTATTTTCTCCAAAGTCAGATCTTGTTCTAATGCATCTAGTTTTGCAAAGATTGCATTCATTAAATTGTCTAGCCATAGAGTCGCGGCTCTTGATGCTTCGGCTTCAACTGCTGCGTAGAGGTTCAATTTTGGATAACTGCCATTCCGGCGACAAGTTGCGTAAATAACAGAGGCATAACGAGTTTGATCAACCGCTCGGTATAGCCCTTGCAACGGATCGCGAAGAGGTATGTCAACAGGTAAATGTTGGGACATTGTTGCTATAAGTGAATCATCAACGGATTTACGAAGGGCTGGGCGTAATTGATCATATGCACTTTCCAAAAATAGAGAAGCATTTTCAATTTGTTCACTAAGGTAATCTTCAGTTTTTTGCCTAAGTTGATTAAGGCGGCAATCAATTGCCTCAAGTAAAGAATTGCGACCGTCATTCAAAACATCAAAAGCGATAATTTGGTTTTTTTCGAATCTTTGTGTAAGTCCTGCTCCTTCTAGTGCTATGTAACATTCATCAATTTTTAACTCCTTTCCAAACTCTCTGTCACCGTCTGCACCATTAACCTGTTCAGCATCACCTTGATCCAACAAAACTAAGAGTGTTCGATGGAGAGATTGACGTAATTCTGCATCTCCAGAGATAAAGCGTAACAATGTGCGTATTGCATCTCCTGGTGCGTCCTTAAAAGTCGCACACAAAACCAGCAAGGCGCGAGGATCACGCACAAACGTCTGTAAATCTTCGCGGGATTCCACTACGCCATCTAAACCTCGAGTATCGATAAGTGTTAAATTTAGTTTTGCTTGACTGCTGGGTAGTGGCTCTGGAACTACAACAGTCATTCTGCGGGGTAACATAGCACTTGGTTCAGTTCCCAGATTTATTGCTTCGAAACGGCTTTTAAGTGCTTTTAGGTTTTCTAAACTGTGCTCATCCCACCACCATATAGTTTGGGTTCTAGCTGATAGATTTGCTCGCTCAAGTAAATGTTTAGCAAATGCAGCCAGCGAATCAAATTGAGAAATGGCAATATCCAATGGGCGAATAGTACGTCTTTTTTTTATCCCCCCTTCCGTAACTGTTTCCTGATATTCGTTATAACCAGTCATTCCGCGAATGGCACGTGGACTCTCCTGAACGATTTCAATATCATCCATCCCAATTCGTGCTTCACTAGGTTGGCGGCGACGCCATTGGTCCTCGGCAAAAATCTCGATTTCCTTTTCCATATCCTCTGCTGAAAAAGGTTCGATAATTAATCCGATGCTTCCCCCATCGTTTTCTTTTGAAGAACGAATGCAAACTTCGCAAATGGTCGTTCTACCGCTGCCGATAGCTAATACGGAATTATTTTTTAAACTTGCTTTATCTTTGGGGCTATCGCCGACAAGAAGATTAGCGGCAATACCGATCAACGAAGATTTGCCTACCCCAACACTACCGATGAAAACGATATCATGATTATAATCATCCAAAAAACGCTGATTTTTACCGATAACTTCAATCCATTGCTTAGCTGTGGTAGCGGTATCATGTTGGATTTCTGTGGATGATGTTACTAATTGATCAAGCTGATCAAGGATAGTTTGAGAAGAATGTTGAGTCATAATTATTCCGGGAAAGCATAGACAGGGCAATGCAATAAACAGCGTAAAATTCTAAATCTAGGATTATGGCATAACCCAGACAATCACTTGAACTAAAGATATTGTATGACAAACTCAAACTGCTGTCCGCTTCTGGTTAATGTGTTCCGGTGAACGAAGCGCTTTATACCTCAGCATATCCTATATGGCGTAACTTATCGGATTATATGGCGCATTTTATGACCTCTCACCTTAGCTGTTAAACAACCAGCGGCCCATTTTGTATATCCTTCAGCATTTGTTGCTCAACTTCCGCTAACCACAGTTTAATATCGGCTTCGGTTTTTAAGGTTCTATGCGGTAATTTAACCGACTGTACTTTGGGTTCCAGCAATTTAGCAGCCTCTAGGCTAGCGGAATCAAACTTACTGCTTTGTGCTTGAATGCGGTCATTCCAACGTTTTATTGAACAGGCTTCCAGGTTGTCAATTATATCTTCGACACTGTTGACTGTAAGCTCATCCGGTTCATGGAGATCATGATTATTCAGAATAGCTTGTTGCTGGGGCAGGCTTAGTTTTTGCCAGTTGATATTGTCTTCAAGCTGGTCTTTGAGCGCGTAATACTGTTGATTAAATTGTGTACTCAGCTGAGTAATGGCGAGACGTAGTTTATCAGTAATGGTTTTAATTTGTGAGGCTACGGGATCAGGCTCTGCTAATAAACTGCGATTATGCAGGATGGCCTCATACTGTGTTTGTAATTCTTCGTGGAACACTAGGCCTTTACTCAGTTGTAATAATTGCTTCAAGGTATTCCAGGCGGGTAGACGTTTGGCAATTTTTTCTGCATCGTGTTGCCATGCATCGAGCTGGGTTTTTAAGGCGTCGCGCTGGTCGTACAGGGCGAGAAGTTGGGCATTGCCTGAGGCCTGAGTAATTGCATCCAGTAATGAGATATCCACTTTTTCGGGTTTAGGTGCTTCACCACCGGCAGACTCGGCCAGTTGTCTGGCATGATGAATAAACTCGGGTAACCTGGCGAGTTCTTCTTGCGGGTGACATTTAAGCCCGGTTTCGGTTAACAGTTTTCTTATTTGGATCAGTTGAACGGGTTTGATGGTGATTGATTCAAGCTGGAAACTGGCCTGGGTTAATTTACTGCGCTCCAGTGTTTTGTTATCAACCGGTTTATGTGCCGCATCTTTGGCACGAACCACACCACTGGCCAGTAAGGCGAACAGGCCACCATCAATAGCATCTTGTGACCATCCATAAGGGGCAGCTTTAAAAGTGTCCCGAATTTCTGCGCCTTTTTTACTCACGCCGATATACTTTATAATTTCGGCACAGACGGGATGCTTTTCAATATCACCGCTGTAATCAACAGCTTCTAAGGCATTTTCAGCACCGTCTTGGCGAGCCCGATCATAGACCTTACCCCAGCCACTGTGATCAGCAATATCAAAATTACGATACAGCCTGATCATTGATGCCTTGGCCGCTTGTTCTATTTGAGCTTTTAAATGATCGGCAAAAACTTCTGAGCCTCCGGCCTGAAAGACTTTAACGCCTTGGATGACTTCTTTAAGTAAATTCTCGACCTGCTTTTTAGCTTCATTAAGACGCGTTTCCATCGCGATGCGGGCATCTTTTCCCTCAGCGGTGGTTGGAATTCCTCTCATATCTAAAGTCGCTTGAGCGGCCTCTTGGGTAATGATGGCTTTATGAAGCTCTGATTTATTGCGGGCAGGGAGGAATATATAAAGGGTAGGTAGGTCAGGGTGGGCATTGCGTGCCTCGGCTAATAAGGATTTTTCATCCGTTTGCCAACCATCCTGAACCCAAAGATAGATTTTTTTGTTGGCATCCTTCGGTACTTCAGCATCAAAGTTGAGTTGTAATGTGCGTTGTTCTTTACTGTTGCCCTGGGTAATGCGGACAGTGGTCGCGAGTGCTTGTATTCTATGATGCAGCAGGTCTTCCCGCTTGTTTTCGATGCGCTGTACATTACCCTCAAACTCGGCTTCCTGTTGACGGTAGGTATCATACCATTGACTGCTTTCTTGAGTTTGTAGTCTAAACTCGATGCCATTCGCGGTATCCAGCGCCATTAAAATGCCTTGGCTCTGGAGTTGTTGTAAGAGATCAGGAATTTTCTTACGGAGTTCATGACTGCCGCTGTTTAAGTCGTCTAATAAAAGATCGGCCAGGCTATGTTCAGTGGCTCTAACACCAATATCCGCATTGGCTTCGGTGGGTAGTTTGCCGATTAAATAAATGAGTGCCAACAGTCTTGATTGCAGTTGCTCATCATCTGTACCGGCTGATAATTTTCCAATTGTTTCGCTGATTTCTTTGGAGATCATTCCTGTTTGTAGCAGGTTTGACGCGATTTGTTCGTAGATAAAATCCGCACCAATAATATGCCCCAAGGGTTGTTCAGCACTTTTTTGGGTGGCTTCGTGGATTATTTTAAGTTGATTTCGAAGTTGTGATACCGTGCCAGTGGTATCAATAATGCGTAGGGAATGTGCATAAATTAATTTAGGCAAGTTCAGTTCGAGAATTATACTTTGTGAGAAAGAAATCTTGTTCAAAATTGACAAATGATCGAACCTTACACCCAAGATATTGAAGCGCAGATGCAA
>Ga0073936_10004537_pt1 | contig 19194 bp, 14 predicted proteins | sample AliMusrvi5mmetaG_FD_87041 | JGI IMG/M metagenome (GOLD analysis project Ga0073936, IMG submission 87041) | Freshwater lake bacterial and archeal communities from Alinen Mustajarvi, Finland, to study Microbial Dark Matter (Phase II) - Alinen... | ecosystem: Environmental > Aquatic > Freshwater >... | reverse complement strand
GTAACGGGATTTTTTATCGGCATCCGAAAGAACCTCGTAGGCCTCATTGGCTTCTTTATATTTGGACTCGGCAGTTTTGTCACCCTGGTTTAAATCAGGGTGATATTGTTTCGCCTTTGTGCGGTATGCTTTTTTAATCTCTTCCTCGGTCGCGTTTTTGCTTACACCGAGTACTTCGTAAAAATCGCGTTTGTCAGCCAATCAAATCGGCTCCTTATCATTCAAGTTTTGGCATTTGGGGCGGGAATCAGGACGCATACGCAACATTATAACTGTTATTGTCCGCATATTCAAGGGCGGAATTAGATTCCGCCCTTGATTTTTAATTAATTTTTATTACTGGTCTTCCGGCACATCGGTAAAGTCAGCCTGTGTATAGCCGTCCGCTTCGCCTGTGTAGCCGCCGTCCGGACCCGGCGCCTGCTGGCCTTCCTGGCCTTGCGCGCCGGCTGCTTCCGCTGCCTGCTTATACAGTTTTTCGGAAACCTCATAGAACTTCGCCTGAAGCTCTTCCTGCCTGGACTTGATGAGGTTGATATCCTCGCCCTTTAAAGCCTCTTTCAGGGAATCGATCTTCTCGTTGATGGTGGTTTTTTCATCATCCGAGAACTTGTCGCCCTCTTCGCTCAGCAGTTTTTCGCACTGGTAAACCATCTGGTCGGCAGCGTTGCGGGTGTCAACCTCTTCGCGGTGCTGCTTATCTTCCGCCGCGAACTGCTCCGCCTCGCGGACTGCCTTTTCAACATCTTCCTTGGACATGTTGGTGGTGGAAGTGATGGAAATCGACTGTTCCTTGCTTGTGCCTAAATCCTTAGCGTGGACATGAACGATACCGTTCGCGTCAATATCAAAGGTAACCTCAATCTGCGGGATACCTCTCCTTGCCGGCATAATGCCGTCCAGGTGGAAGATGCCGAGGGTCTTGTTATCCTTCGCGAAATCGCGCTCGCCCTGAAGCACATGGACTTCGACGGACGGCTGGTTATCTGCAGCGGTTGAGAAGATTTGGCTCTTTTTGACGGGAATCGTTGTGTTTCTCTCAATAATCTTTGTGTTGATGCCGCCCATGGTCTCAATACCGAGTGAAAGCGGAGTAACATCGAGCAGCAGAAGGCCTTTGACCTCGCCGCCGAGTACGCCTGCCTGCAAAGCTGCGCCGATAGCGACACATTCATCCGGGTTGATACCCTGGAAGGGTTCCATCCCCATGAACTTTTTAACAGCTTCAAGAACTGCCGGTGTGCGGGATGAGCCGCCGACCATGAGAACCTTGTGGATATCCGAATTCTTCAAACCGGAATCCGCCATTGCCTGGCGCACAGGACCCATTGTTTTTTCAACAAGGTCTGCGGTCATTTCGTTGAATTTTGCCCTGGTGAGTGTGGTTTCAAGGTGCCTCGGGCCGGAAGCGTCAGCGGTAATAAACGGCAGGTTGATGGTTGAGGTTGTAACGCCGGAAAGCTCAATCTTCGCTTTTTCCGCTGCTTCCTTCAGCCGCTGCATCGCCATTTTGTCGCCTTTGAGGTCAATACCCTGCTCTTTTTTGAATTCGTCGGCAAGCCAGTCCATAATTCTCTGGTCAAAGTCGTCGCCGCCGAGCCTGTTGTTGCCCGCGGTTGAAAGCACTTCCTGAACGCCGTCGCCCATTTCAATAATCGAAACGTCGAAGGTGCCGCCGCCAAGGTCATAAACCATAACCTTTTGGTCGTTTTCTTTGTCAATGCCGTAGGAAAGCGCTGCCGCAGTCGGCTCGTTGATAATTCTCTTGACATCAAGTCCTGCTATTCTGCCGGCGTCCTTGGTTGCCTGGCGCTGGGCGTCGGTGAAATACGCCGGTACGGTAATAACCGCTTCCGTTACTTTTTCGCCGAGGTAGGCTTCAGCGTCAACCTTGAGCTTTGTTAAAATCATTGCCGAAATTTCCTGCGGGGTGTACTTTTTGCCGTCAATGTTCACTTTGAAATCAGTGCCCATCTGCCTTTTGATAGAGGAGATGGTTCTTTCGGGGTTTGTGATAGCCTGGCGTTTCGCGACCTGGCCTACCATACGCTCACCCGTTTTGCCGAACGCGACAACCGACGGGGTTGTTCTTCCGCCCTCTGCGTTTGCGATAACGACCGGCTCGCCGCCCTCGATAACCGCTACGCATGAATTTGTTGTGCCTAAATCAATTCCGATTACTTTTGACATATTAATGTCCTCCTTAAATTATATAAAAATTAGTGAAACGCTTTTTAATTTGCAACCGACACGGTTGCGCTGCGGATTACTTTGTCTCCGATTTTATAGCCTTTGCTTAAAACCTGAGCGATGACATTTTCGTCCAGCTTTTCATCTTCAACATGCAAAACCGCGCTGTGGATATTGGGGTCAAACGGGTCTCCCGCTTCGCCGAAGGTTTCAATGCCGAGCTTTTTGATGACTGCCAAAAACTGGCTGTAGGTCATCTCCATACCTTTTTTATAATCCGCGAGGCTTTCGGTGGTGTTTCTTTCCGCTCTTTCGAAATTGTCGATGATGGGAAGCAATTCGGCAACCACTGTTGACTTTGAAGATTTAAAAATATCGTCTTTTTCGCGCTGCGAGCGTCTGCGGAAGTTATCGTATTCGGCCGCGAGGCGCAACAACTGGTCATTTTTTTCCGCAAGCTGTTTTTCCAGCTCCTGTTCGCGGGACTTTTCTTTTTTCACCTTGTGAACCTTTTCCTCCCCGGGTGTTTCCTGAGTCTCCTGATTTTCCAATTCATCTTCTTTTTTGTTCTTTGCCATTTAGCTGAACCTCCGTTTTTTTGTGTTCAGTTTGTACAAAAACTGTAAATTTATCATTCATCAAGCGCTTGGGTTAACAGCCTGCCGACAAGGTTTGTTAAGTACTTCACGCTTGGAATAAGCCGGGAATAGTCAATTCTGGTGGGCCCTATCAGGCCGATAATTCCGCCCTCTTTGCCGCCGATGTTGTAGCGGGCTAAAATGATGCTTGATTTTTCAAGCTGGCGGTAAAGGTTTTCTTTGCCGATAAGCACATCGAGCTCATTTTTGCTTGACGCAATCAGGCGGTTCAGCGGCTCGGACTTGTTGAGGAACTCCATGAGTTCATAGGCGCTGCCGTTGAATTCGCGGTGGTTCAGAAGATTCGACTGGCCTTCAAGCATTATTTGCGTTTCCTCCGCGTCCTTTGCCAAATCCGCGACTGTCGCGAGCAAGGGCAGCATGGCGAGCGCTTCTTTGCCGAGGGACGCTGCCAGTGTTTGCAGCATAACCGGGCTTACTTCCGAAACAGGGCGCCCTACAAGCGTTGCCGAAGTAATATTATAGAAAACTTCCAGCACTGCGTTGTTCGGCTCATAATCCAGCCGGCAAACGCGGCTTCTGATAATCCCGCCCGAAGTAAGGAGCACAATCATCGCGGTACGGATACCGATGGGGACAATCTCAATGCGCTTTATCAAAACACTTTCGCCTTTCGGCATGGTGGAAACGGCTGCGCAGTTTGTCAAATCCGCCAACACCTCGCCGGCCTTTTCAAGCAGGCGCTCCGGGTCGCCTTCATCGGATGATACATCCGCGTCAATACGCCTTCGCTGGGAATCGTTGAGCTCGTATTTATTCATCAGGTTGTCAACATAATACCGGTAACCCGTGTTGGAAGGAATTCTGCCGGCGGATGTATGCGGCTGCTCCAAATAACCCATTGCTGCAAGCTCCGACATTTCGTTGCGGACTGTGGCGGAAGAAAGGGAAAGCCCAAGCTTTTCAAGAAGACCCTTTGAACCGATTGGCTCGCCGGTTTCGATATATTGCTCCACAATTGCGGCAAGAATTTTTTGCTTTCTTTCATTCATTTCCATGGAATTCACCTCCGGACCGGTAGACTGCTAAAAATTAGCACTCTTAGCATCTGAGTGCTAACTTTATTCATATTCTACACCCGCCGTTCATTTTTGTCAATAACCAATTGTAAATAGTTTGTTAATGATTATCGGATATTTTGTGGCGGCGGTTGAGTGCCGGAAGGCAAAAAATAAGGGTGAATTTTGACTTCACCCTTGAGATTGATTGAATTTGTATAAACGGGACGGAAAACGCCCGCGCTCGGGATGTCCCCTACAGCATTACCCTTTCGCGTCATACCAGGTTTTGCCCGTATGCACATCGGCAACGAGCCTTACCCGCATTTTGACGGCGTTTTCCATCTCTTCATCAAGGATTTTCGAAACTGTTTTCGCTTCTGCCTCCGGCGCTTCGACAATCAGTTCATCGTGCACCTGCATGATAAGCCTTGCCTTCAGGTTTTCTTTAATCAGCCGCGCATGAACCTTAACCATCGCGATTTTGATGATATCGGCCGCGGTGCCCTGAATCGGCATGTTGAGCGCTACCCGCTCGCCGAAAGCCCGCAGCGCGGCGTTTGTGGAAGTCAGCTCCGGCAAATAACGGCGGCGGTTGAAAAGCGTTTCGACATAGCCCTTTTCTTTCGCGTCCTCCACAATGTGTTTCATATAGTTGCTTACTCCGGAAAAATGAGTCAGATAACCCTTTATATATTTGTCCGCTTCGGCTCTCGAAACGCCGATATCCTTTGAAAGCGAAAAAGCGCCGATGCCGTAAACAATGCCGAAATTGACCGCCTTCGCGCGGTTTCGCATTAAAGGTGTCACCATTTCAAGCGGCATATTAAAAACCTGCGACGCTGTTATTGCGTGAATATCATGGCCTTCATTAAAAGCGTCTATCATCACTTCGTCGTCCGATATATGCGCCAGCAGCCTCAGCTCAATCTGCGAATAATCGGCGTCAACGAGCAGACATCCTTCTTTGGCGTAGAAAAAGCGGCGAAGCTCCCGCCCCAAATCGGCGCGGATGGGTATGTTCTGCAAATTCGGCTCGGTGGAGGAAAGCCTGCCTGTTCTGGTTTCGGTTTGCTTAAAGGTTGAGTGAATTCTGCCGTCGTCCCCGATTACCTTGACAAGCCCGTCGCAGTAGGTTGATTTCAGCTTTGACAGTGTCCTGTACTCAAGAACCTGCCCGACAACCGGATGTTCGTCCGCGAGAGACTCAAGCACATCGACATTTGTCGAAAAGCCGTTTTTCGTCTTCTTCTTTGTGGTTAAACCGAGCTTGGTAAACAGCGCCTCGCCCAGCTGCTTGGGTGAATTCAGGTTGAACTCGTAACCGACCTGCTCATATATCTCCGCGGCAATACCGCTTATCCTTTTTTCAATCACCCTGCCGAATTCCGCTATGCCTTTTTTATCCACCGCGAAACCGATATTTTCCATACCGGCCAGCACTTGGGCAAGGGGAATTTCTATCTCATGCAGCAGCTTTTGCTGGCTGTTTGCCTCAATTCGCGCGTCAAGCACACCGAAAAGCTTCGGCAGAATCGCAGCGTCGGCCGCGTCCTTGTTTTCGGCGGAAAGCTGAGGTGGTGTTAAGGCATATTCCTGCGCAAGGCGGGATATTTCGTAGTTGCTTGAATTCGGGTTAAGCACATAGCCTGAAAGCATGATGTCGCCCGCAGCGCCGGCCAGTTTCATCGCGCTTCGCTCGCAGTAACCGCTGAGCTGTTTTAAATCGAAGGTGAATTTTTCGATTTTTCCGTCTTCCAAAAAGGTGCCGATAAAAGCCGGAAAGCTGAAGTTCAAACTGACTACATGCGTTGCCTTGCCCGGTTCGGCAAAAAACATATCCGTGATTTCCCCATCGGCGAACTTGGTGATGAAATAGGCCTTTTTTGCGGCTTTCAGCCTTTCCAGAAGCGCCAACGGGTCGTTTTCTTCAAAATATTCAGTGATTTCTTCCTTTTTTTCGGTCCTATCCGTTTTTGCGGCGGATGCCTTATGGTCGGTTTTTAAGTTAAAGCGCTCAAGCAGCTTGAACATTTCCAATTCCGCCATAATTCTGGTTACATTAAAGACATCCGGTTCGGCAGGAATATAGTTTTCAAATTCGGTGTCAATCGGTACATCCAAGCGGATGGTGCCGAGGGTCCGGCTCAAAAACGCCATGTCCTTATTTGCCGTTAATTTATCTTTTACCGCTTGCTTGATATCCGCGTCTTCGATTTTTTCATAAAGATTATCTATTGTTCCGAAGTGCTGAATTAAATCACCGGCGGTTTTCTGCCCGACACCGGCAACACCGGGGATATTATCCGAACTGTCGCCCATGAGCGCTTTTATTTCAATCAATTGTTCGGGTTCAACGCCGTATTCCTCAGCAATCTTCTTTTTGTCATACCGCACGGTTACCGGCCTGCCCATTTGGGTTGAGGCAAGCAGCACCGTCACCTTGTCATTCACAAGCTGAAGGCTGTCTCTGTCCCCCGTGGCGGCAAAGCATTGGTCCTCCGCGCCGCATTTGTCCGTGAAGGTACCAAGGATGTCATCGGCTTCCCAACCTGCTTTTTCAACCGTTTTTATACCGAGCGCCGCAAGAAGCTCTTTTAAAGTGGGCAGCTGCTGAGCGAGTTCGGCGGGCATCCCCTTGCGCTGCGCTTTATAACCGCCGTAAAGCTCATGGCGGAAGGTCGGCGCTTTCACATCGAAGGCAACCGCAATGGCATCCGGCGAGCATTCCTCTCTGAGTTTTAACAAAATAGTCAAAAAGCCGTAAATCCCGTTGGTGTACCGGCCGTCTTTTGTCGTTAACAGCTTAATACCGTAAAAGGCCCTGTTCAAAATGCTGTTGCCGTCAATTACAAGGAGTTTCATCGTGACACTTCCTCTCGCATTCAACGGTTAGCCTTTAAATCCCACCACCGCTTCACGGTCCCCCTCCCTTTAACAAGGGAGGTAAGTCCGAAGTTTTCTTGTCCCCCTTGCTAAAGGGGGATGTCAGCAAATGCTGACAGGGGGATTTATTTTCAAAACCGTTACTGAATTTATTCAGCTAATTGTACCACAAAATTTCTGAATTGTCGTGAAAAATGTTCTTGTTTATGGTAAAATATTTATATTATATTAAACTTTAGGATGTGGCTTGTTGAATATCGGCAATGTAAAAATAAACGGCCCCGCGGCGCTCGCGCCGATGGCAGGTGTGGCGGACAGAGCCTTCCGCGAGCTTTGCGTCGAGTTCGGCGCGGCTTATGTTGTGGGTGAAATGGTCAGTGCCAAGGGTTTGTGCATGAATGACCGGAAATCCGCCGAATTATTATATGTTTCCGTTGCCGAACGCCCCGCCGCGGTGCAGATTTTCGGCGATGACCCCCAAATTATGGCGCAGGCTGCTGTAAAGTCTTTAAGCTTTACGCCAGATGTCATCGACATCAATATGGGCTGTCCTACACCGAAAATAGCGAACTGCGGCGGGGGTTCCGCCTTAATGAAGCAGCCTTTGCTTGCACAGCGAATCGTATTGGAATGTGTAAAGGAAATTGCTTTACCCGTCACTGTCAAGCTTAGAACGGGCTGGGATGCGGAAAACATCAACGCGGCGGAGATTGCAGCCCTTTGCGAGCAGGCAGGCGCCTCCGCGATAACCGTTCACGGGCGCACAAAGGCGCAAATGTACGCACCGCCCGTTGATTTTGAAACAATAAAACAAGTTAAACTAACCGTCAGCATTCCGGTTATCGGCAACGGAGATATTGTTGATGGAAAGAGCGCCGCCGGGATGATGGAGCGGACCGGCTGCGACCTTGTTATGATAGGCAGAGGCGCTTTGGGCAGGCCGTGGGTATTCAGCCAAATAAACACTTACCTGAAAGACGGCACCGTTATCCCCGAGCCGCCCGTTGACCAGAGAATGGCCGTCATGCTGCGCCACATTAAACTTCTGTGCAAATACAAGGGTGATTATATCGGTATGAGAGAAGCGCGCAAGCACGCCGCCTGGTATATGAAAGGTATCCGTGGCGCGTCACACTACCGAAGGGAAGTCGGGGAACTGGTCAGCATTGAGCAGCTGGAAACCCTTGCGGAAAGGGTTATTGCGGGAAGCCGATAAAATGATGCGGAAAGGGCAGGCTGAAACGCCTGCCCTTTGATTATTAGTTTGCCCGTTCACTTTTTATCGTTCGTTAAATCACCGCTGCCGCTTATCGGTATCTGTTTGCCGAGATAGGTAGGCTTTGGCTTGAATATGACATAAACGAAATCCTTGTTTCTTGCCAAAATCTCTCTTAAATCCCGATAATCCTGCCCGCCATAGGCTCTCGGGTCGGATGGTACGCCGTAGGCTTCAAAACCCATTCTTTTTGCAATATACAGTGCCCGGTACAAATGGTATTTTTGCGTGACTATAATAATTTTCTTCGCTTCAAAAATATCGCGCGCGCGGTAAAGGCTCTCATAGGTTGAAAAGCCCGCATGGTCCATAAAAATATTTTTAGACGGGATGCCCTTTTCGATGGCAACCCGTTTCATTGTGTTGACTTCGTCATAGTTGACTCTGCCGTGGTCGCCGCTCATCAGCAGCCTGTCCGACGCGCCCGCCTTATAAAGGCTGATGCCTTGCAGCAAACGGTCCTCCAGCATCGGGCTTGGGTTATTGTTTTTCCCTGTGACGCCCGCGCCAAGCACAAGGATGCAGTCAACTTTCATCACCGCTGCCTGCGCGGGTGTAATAATCTGATCTTTCGCCGCCGCCTTGACATAGAAATTAATGCCGAATACAGCAATGACCCCTATAAGCCCAAGAGCAACCAGCGACAAAAACGTCTTTTTAATCCATTTTCTTTTGTGTTTCTTTTTCATAAACCGGTCACTTCTTTCAAAAAATTATTACCTTTCTGCACAATTCAAAAGGATACAACAAATCGCCAAAAAAAGGGCAGGCTTCATCACCTGCCCCGAACTTTTTGTTTTTTTATTTCTTTTGTTTGATGATGTCGTTCAGAATAACATAGAACTCATCATCATCAATACCTTTAGTTTCCTGCACGGGTGCCGCAGGCTCCGGCTCGGGCTCCGGGAAAGGCTGGCTGCTGCTCTCGGCAGTATCCTTGGCAAACGGATCTTTTGATTTGATGATGTCCGCAACCGGCGTAATCGGCATCCCGGTGTTGTCAAACCCGGTGGCAATGACGGTAATGATAATTTCATCGGTAAGGTTTGGATCAAAGCAAACGCCCCAGGTAATATTAGCTTCCGGATGCGCCTGCGCGGTAATAATATCGGCCGAGCTTTCAACCTCTTCAAGGTCAATATCCTCGGAAGCCGTGATGCTGATGATTACGCCCTTTGCCCCCGATATGGAGGTTTCGAGCAGCGGGCTTTTGACAGCCGAATTAGCGGCGTTGGCTGCTTTATCTTTTCCGCTGGCCCTGCCTACACCCATGTGGGCGTAGCCGGCGTCTTTCATGACGCTTGTGACATCGGCGAAGTCAAGGTTAATAAACCCGGGGATTTTAATGAGCTCCGAAATGCTCTTGACGCCCTGCAGCAAAACCTCATCGGCCAGCGCGAAGGCTTCGGAAAGCGACAGCCTGCGGTCATTCAGCCCGCGGAGGTGGTCGTTGGGGATAACAATGAGGCTGTCCACATGCTCGGCAAGGTGGGCAATACCGTCCTGTGCCTGTGACATACGTTTATTGCCTTCAAATTTGAAAGGTTTTGTGACAACGCCGATTGTGAGCATACCCATATCCTTGGCTATTTGGGCTATCAGCGGCGCTGCGCCAGTGCCGGTGCCTCCGCCCATGCCTGCGGTAATAAACACCATATCCGTTCCCTTTAAGGCATCGGATATCGCGTCGCGGCTTTCTTCGGCTGCCTTCGCGCCGATATCGGGACGGCCGCCCGCGCCTTGGCCCCGTGTGGACTTTTCACCTATTTGGATTTTATGAGTAGCCTTTGAATGAATTAATATTTGTTTATCCGTATTAATTGCAATAAATTCCGCACCCAAAACGCCGGAAACGATCATCCTGTTAACTGCGTTCCCGCCGCCGCCGCCTACGCCGATTACTTTTATTTGAACGGTGCTTTCAAAATCATTGTCAAGTTCTAACGCCATCGCCTTTACCTCCCAATTTATATGACAATACTCCAATATACAAGTAATTTAGTTAAAGTTATATTATCATGTGTCGAAATAAAATACAAGATAAATTTCAACATTTCAATAAATTTTTGTAAATTTTTCAGCCCCCGGTTGTCAGCTCCGCTGAAGTCGCCGGTTCGGGCTTTGTCGTTGGCAGAAAATCCGCACGTTTCAGAATTGTCAGGTCTATCTCGCCTTTTTCATTTGGGTAATTAATATTTTCCTTATTTATTACATCTGCGGCAAGAGCTAGCTTGCTTTCAAGATTTGTCGGAGTCCCAATGTGCAGGGTTAATCTGTTTTGATAAAAGAGCCTGACATCAGTTGGTTCGCTCATATTTATCACAGTAATCTCATTTATTTTGCTTGCTTTTATCGCAGCGAGAAGGTCTTTATAGATAGCAAGTATATCCGAAGACGTTTGCCCGGTGTCTGCGGCTGTGAACTCAATTGTTCGCCCAACCTCAATGTTTCCGGGTTCCGGACATTTAAGCAATGGCAGCGTTTCTGTGCTTTTCCCTGCTTTTTGTTCAAGAATCTTGCCGTCGCTGTTGAGCAAAAGAAACCCGTTTTCGTATTCCAGCACAGCGGCTGCGTTCGTTTCGGTTATGACATATTTTAATGTGCCGGGCAGTTCTCTCCGGATTTGAACATTTCCGATATATGGCAGTTTGCTTTTAAGCTGCACTTCCGCGGAACCGATTTTTACTAAGAACAGGTTCTTTCCCAGTTTAAGCCCCGAGCTTTTATAAACTTGCACCGCGGAATAAGTTTTGCTGCCTGTAACAATATAATTTGTTATTTTGAAAACGGTAAAAAAGCCGTAAACAACACCTGTGACCAGCGCTATAACAACGAATGAAAAAGAGAAAATCACAAACCGTTTGCGGCGGATTCTCCGCTTTTTGTTTTTTTCCGCAAGGCGCTGCCGCTCCCGGGTCGTCAATTGCGCAGGGGTTTTGCTTTTTGTTTGTTTTTTTGCGGCCGGGCTCATTGCAATCACCTCTCTTTGTTAACTGACAAATGCATAATTTTATATTTTGATTAGTTTGTTCCGGCCAATTCAGCGATAACCTTCACAATGCGTTCGGCAGAATCATAGACCGCCATTTTCTTCGCGTTTGCTCCGATTTCCGCCATCCGCCGGGGGTTGCCAAGCAGCGCGTCAACCTCCTTCAGAAGGCGTTCGCCGGTTAAATCCTTCTCCTCTATAATAACCGCGGCATCCTTTTTGACCAGCGCCATAGCATTGTGATATTGATGGTTTTCCGCCACATTGGGCGATGGTATTAATATGGACGGTTTGCCCAACGCCTGAATTTCGCTCAGGGAACTGGCTCCCGCGCGGCATATAACCAAATCCGCCGCGCAAAGGCACCGTTCCATATCATTAATATATTCCCTTATCATCACATGCTTTTCGTTTTCCAAATCAACGCCCTTTTCTTTGAGCAGCGCCGGCAGCCAAAGCCCGTACTGCCCCGTTGCATGAAGGAAATAACACGATGCCGCTTCATGCTTTGCGGCAATGAGTTCCGCGACCGCTTCGTTGATTGCCCTTGCCCCGAGGCTTCCGCCCATAGAAAGTATCAGTGGACGGCTGTCCAGCCCCAGCTCCGCGCGGGACTTTGCTCTGTCCGCGTTAACCAGTTCCCCCCTGATGGGAAGGCCGGTAAGAACACACGGCGCTTTCGGTTTCAGATATTTGCCGGCTTCGGCTGCGGTCAGCATAACCCTGTCCGCTTTTTTCGCCAATGCTTTATTTGTCATGCCGGGGTACGCGTTTTGTTCATGGATAGCCGTCGGTATGCCGAGTTTTGCCGCCATTCTCAGCACCGGCCCGCTGACATAGCCGCCGAGGCCGACAACAACATCCGGTTTAAAGTCCAGCAAAATCTTTTTTGCCTGCGAAGAAGACTTAAAAAGTTTGCTTAATGTCGCAAGGTTTCTTTTAATATTTTTAAATTTAAGGCTTCTTTGAAATCCGCTGATGTCAATCGTTTTTAAATTGAAGCCTGCCGCGGGAACAAGGCGCGCCTCCATTTTGTCCGCAGTGCCGACAAAAAGAATTTCGGCGCCCGGGCAGGTGTCTCTGATAAGCCCCGCGACTGCGAGAGCAGGGTTGATATGCCCGCCTGTACCGCCTGCGGCAAAAAGTATTCTTTTGTTTTCAAGCATATTTTTGCCGCCTTTCACAAAATAATATGACTACCCCATTCTTGAATACCGCGAAACCGAAAGCACCATGCCCATTTCAATAAACAGAATCAGCATCGCGCTGCCGCCCGCGCTGAAAAACGGCAGACTGATACCCGTGTTCGGAACAGTATCCGTTACCACTGCTATGTGCAGCGCTGTCTGCAACCCGACCTGAAAAACAATGCCCATCACCAAAAGGCTGCTGAAACGGTCATTTGATTTTATTGCGATAACAAAGCCGCGCCAAACCAGCAAACAAAATAATGTAATAACTGCGCAAGCGCCGGCAAAACCCAGTTCTTCGCATATGATAGCGAAAATAAAGTCGTTTTGGGCTTCCGATAAAAATAAATATTTTTGAATTGATTCACCCAGACCTTTTCCGAAAAATCCGCCCGAGCTGATGGCATAAAGGGACTGGTTTATCTGCCAGCGCGCGTTCATCGGATCATAATTTTTGTTTAGCCACGCGATGATTCTGATCATCATATAAGATGTTTTGCTTGTAACCGTCCCTAACGCAACAATTCTTTCCGGCAAAAACTTTCTTGCCTCGTCGGGTTTATTCACGATTAACCACATGCAGAAAACTCCGGCAATACCAATAAGCAGCAGAATAATCCCGCCCGCAATAAACCATCGCATTTTTGCCCCGCTTAAAAACAGCATAACCGCGCCGATGCAAAAGATCAAGATCGTTCCGGAAAGATGACTTTCCGCAAATACCAATCCGCACATCAGCGCAATCACAGCGATATACAATATTAGCAGCTTTGAATTTTTTGCAATTTGCTTTTGCTGGCAGGACATCCCCCAGGCGCAAAACATTATAAGTCCTAACTTTCCAAGCTCGGAAGGCTGGAACGGTCCTATGAAAGGAATATTAAGCGTGCGCGCTATTTCTTCTCTTCCCTGTAACTTAACATGTGTAAAAAGAACAACAATCAAAAGGATAATGGAAATTATAACTGTCAGCACCGCAAAATCTTTAAAGACATCATACCGGATTTTTGAAACGATAAACATTAATACAATGCCGACCGCCGCGAAAACCGCTTGTTTTATTATAACCGTGTATGGATAAAAGTCCGAAGCTGTGAATTTTTTTGAACTCATCTTATTAACAGCATTCATAATTGCATTGACAATTCTATCCGTGCTCTGCGCATGCAAAGCGCTGACATAGCTCGCAGAAAACAGCATAACAAGGCCGAAGCAAAGCAAAATAATAACCAAAACCAAAAAGGTCATATCAAAATTGCCTTTTGCAACATAATCGCTGAGTTTTTTTCTTAAGTTTATAAACCCGAAAAGCGCTCTTGGTTTGAACATCTTTTGCTCCTTCCGTTAAACCTGAATTGGTTTAAAATTTATAACCGCCGAAGTACATCATCGCTATACCGGCCACGCACCCGAGAATATTAACAAAAGTGAAAACCGCGACGATCTTTTTTTCGTTCCACCCGCTCAATTCAAAATGATGGTGAATCGGCGCCATCTTAAAAAATCTCTTGCCCTTTGTCGCTTTATAATAACCTATTTGAATAACATCCGAAAGCCCCTCAATGACATATATCAGCCCAACCGGCAGCAGAATAACAGGACAGCCCAGCGCGTATGCAAGCGCTATTACCATACCGCCCAAAAACATTGAGCCGGTGTCGCCCATGATAACCTTTGCAGGGTTATGGTTCCAAACCAAAAACCCGGCCAGCGCACCTGCCAAAGCCGCCGAGAAAAGGCTTACGCCAAAAAGGTTTCTCATAGCCGCGATAATCCCCAGCGAAACGGCAACAGTGACCGTAACGCTTGAACAAAGCCCGTCTATGCCGTCCGTAAAGTTAACGGCGTTCACCGCGCCGTACATCACGCATACACCGAAAATCCAGTAAAATATCCCCATGTTTACAGTTCCGAAAAACGGGACAAACATGTGCGGTATACCGCCCATACCCAGATAAAGGCTGCTTAAAAAGGCAATGCAAACAAAAATTTGCGCGACTGTCTTTTGCATTTCCGTCAGCCCCAAATTGCGCTTTTTTACAACCTTGATATAATCATCCGCAAAGCCGATCAGCGCAAAACTCAGCGCCATTAAAAGACCGCTCCAAAGCTTCGCCCTTATTTCCGCGGGCACCAGTGAATTCCCAGTAATAATATGCCCGCCCAAAAATTTATCCGTTAAAACGGTAACGGCTATCGCGATAATCGTACCCGGAATAAACATCAGACCGCCCATTGTCGGCGTCCCCTGCTTTTTCTTATGCCAGCTTGGCCCGATGTCTAAAATTACCTGCCCGAATTTAAGCTTATGCAGCCACGGGATGATAAAAAAACCCGACAGCGCTGTAACCGTAAAACCTATTGCCAAAGATAAAATCAATGCCAATATGTTATTCATCCACTTCCAGCTCCCCGTACACAATTTTGATGACATCTTCAAGCCCCATACCCCTGCTCGCTTTAAAAACAACGGCATCGCCCGGCACAAGCATTGAACTCAAAAAACCTGCAAGCTCTTTCTTATCATCAAAGGACTTCACAGTTCCAACGCCCGTTTCCTGCGCTTTGAGCGCTGTCTGCTTCGACTTTTCGCCGTAGGTCAGCAGAACATCAACGCCCTCTTTCGCGGCGCAAAGGCCTGCCTCGCTGTGCGCCTGTTCGGATATGGCGCCTAACTCCAGCATATCGCCTAAAACCGCAATCCGCCGTTTCGCTTTCATCCCGCCAAGCACCGAAAGAGCGGCGCGGAGTGAATCCGGGCTTGCGTTGTAACAATCCTCAATGAAGGTAATGCCTTTGGCGTTTTTTATGCGCTGCCGCATGCCGGATGGCACATATTCAGCCAACGCCGCCGCTGCGTCAGCGGGCGAAATACCCATTAAATATCCGACGGCAAAAGCGGCAAGCGCGTTATAGATGTTGTGTTTTCCGACGGCCGGCAGAAGAATCTGCTGCTCACCATCGCTGTATTTTACCGTAAATGAGGTATCTGTATTGCTTTGTTCAATGCCGCAAGCCCTGAATTGGCAAGCTTCATTTTCTATGCCAAACAAGTAAACGGGGTGCCCCTGTGTGTCCGCGTTTATCAGCAGCTCATCGTCGCCGTTCAAAACAAGCGGCGCATCCGCCCGCATACCTTCAAGTATTTCCAGCTTGGCTTTCAGAATATTTTCCCTTGAGCCAAGCTTTTCCATGTGCGAAACACCGATTTTTGTGATGATACCCAGCATAGGCGCCGCGGTTTTTGAAAGGCAGGATATTTCCCCGAAACCGGTCATACCCATTTCAAGCACAGCGGCCTCGTAACTGCCGTCAAGGTTAAACAAGGTCAACGGCAAACCGATTTCGTTGTTCCGGTTGCCTTCATTTTTTAAGGTTTTAAACTTGCTCTGCATAACCGCGGCAGTCATTTCCTTTGTGGTTGTTTTCCCGACACTGCCGGTTATTCCGATAACGGGGAGTTCAAAAAGCCTCCGGTAGTACGCGGCCAAATTCAGCAGCGCCAGGTGTGTGTCATCTACAAGCAGCTCCTTTTCGCCGCAGCCGGTTTCTCTTTCGCAAAGCACCGCGGCTGCCCCCTGTTCAAGCGCCGTACGGGTAAATTCATGGCCGTCAAAGTTTTCACCGCTCAGCGCAATGAAAAGACAGCCTGCCTGCAGTTTGCGGGTATCTGCGCAAATGCTTGTCACCGTTTCGTTCAAGCGGGTCTCCGCGCCGACTGCCTTCGCTATTTCGGTTATATGAAGCGCTTTCATCAAATCACCCCGGCAGAAGTCAAATTGTTATCACTGCTGAACAGCATCGCCTTTTGACGGAATTATGTGTTCTCAGGCACGCCTTCAAGCCTGTCCGGAGCGCCCTTTGAATCAGCCAGCGCTTCCAGCACCTGCCTGAACGGAACACCCATTTCGATTGCGCACACCGCGGCGCCCATAGAGTTGTAGACCGAAAATAATTCGGGCACATTGAACTGCACCCTGCCTATAACGCCTTTGCCGACCAGTTCGTATTCCGCACCGGAAGGTTTTAAACGTAGGTTTTTTGCCGTGTAATTCGAGGCATCGGTTTTAACCGAAAAGGTTACGCAGGGGCAGTTAATGCCATGCATCATATATGCCGCCTCATCGTCGTCAAGGTTAACAATTGCCAGCGCGGTATGCTCAAACAGGATATGCTTCGCGGCCTTATAACGCTCGAAATCACCGTGATAGTCCAAATGATTTTGACTTAAGTTCGTAAAAACCGCCGCAGAGAAATTCAGCCCTTCAACCCACTTGAGAGATAACGCTTTTGACGACACCTCCATAACACAGTACGTGCAGCCTTGTTTTACCATTTCGGCAAACAGGCTGTGCAATTCATAAGGGTCGGGCGTTTCGGAGCTTGCCACAAGCACAAGTTCGCCGACTACGTTTTTCACTGTGCCGATGATGCCCGTTTTTATGCCAATACTTTCAAAAATATTTTTCAGCAAAAAACAAGTTGTTGTTTTTCCGTTTGTGCCCGTAACTCCTATCAGTTTCAGCTTTTGAGCGGGATTTCCGAAAAAAGAGGCGCATATCATTGAATAAGCGGCATCGATGTCCGCAACCAAAACCTGATTTTGAAAACCCGAGTCGAATTGAGAAATAATAACAGCCGCGCCTGCTTCGGCAGCCGATGTTGAGGCGCTGCGGGCATCGGCAAGTGTTTTGCATTTGCAGATATAGGCACACCCCGGTGTCACCTTTGGAATTTCACCTGTAACAGCGGTTATCTCTGCATCCCGGTATCCGGAAAGTATTTTTACATTTTTCAACAAATCCGACAGCTCCAACCCTGCCGCCTCCTTTTCAGCTGTTTTTCAGCATGTGTTTTCCCTCGGTGCAATTTTTTATTGCAGGTTATTAATTCACGGGTTTTGTCGGTGCGATATTCATATATCTTAATGTGTTTGCAATAACATCGGCCGCAGCCGGCGCCGCAATCATCCCGCCGGCCGTGCTGCCCTTCGTCGGCTCGTCGATTACTATCAGAACCGCTATTTTCGCATCGGTCGCGGGAGCAAAGCAGGAAAACGAGGCGACAACAGCTTTCTTTCCTTTTTCATCCAACTTTTCCGATGTGCCTGATTTGCCGGCTATATCGTATCCCGTATGGCTTGCCATTTTGCCTAATCCTTTGAAGACAACTTTTTCCATCATTCCGGCAACAGTAGATGCTGTTGACTGCGAAATCGCCTGCCGCCTGACATACGGCTGAGTTTCGGAAATTATATTGCCTTGGTCATCGGTTTCTTTCGCGACAATGTATGGCCGCATCAGCATGCCGCCGTTTGCGATTGCCGATGTTGCCGTTATGACCTGAATCGGCGTGAGTTTAAATGACTGGCCGAATGAGGAGCTTGCAAGTTCAATATTACTGTTCTCCAAATTTGCCAAGGAGTGATAGGTTCCCCCGTCGCCTTCCGCCGGGACGGCTTCACCAGGCAAGTCTATTCCGGATTGCTCTGTGAAACCGAAAGCGTCAAAGTATTTAAAAAACTTTTCTGCGCCCAAACTTTGCCCGACTTTAATAAAGAAAGGATTGCATGAATTCTCAAGGCCTAAGAGCAGATTTTCCTTACCATCTCCTGCAGTATTATGGCAATGAATTATCTGGCCATCCACATTTATGCTGCCTGTGTCGAAATAGGTTTGTCTTAGGGACCACGTTTTTTCTTCAATCGCCGCAGAAGCTGTAAATATTTTGAAGACGGACCCAGGTTCATAAGAATAGCTGACCGCAAAGTTCCGCCACTGTGCAAGCTGCGCGTTGCTTATTTGGTCGCTTCTTGTATTGACATCCGTTATTTTGTTCAATTCTTTCGACAGCTTGCCGTCAACAAGATTATACGGCGTGTTCAGGTTGAAATCCGGCTCGCTGGCCATAGCTAGCACCGCTCCGGTTTTAACATCCATTACAATTCCGTATGTGCCTTTTGCTTTGGAGTCCCCATAGACTTTTTTCAGGCTTTTCTCAAGATAACTTTGTATCACTTCGTCAATTGTCAGATAAATATTGGTGCCCTGAACGGCCGGTTCAACCGTTTTTTGCTGAAAAGGTATTTCATTGCCGAGAGCGTCTTTTACCGTCAGGAGCCTTCCCGGTTTCCCCGCTAAAATGCTGTTGAAATACTGTTCAATACCTAAACTGCCGCCGTCGGTACCGCAGAAGCCGATTACCGAAGCCGCGAGATTATTATAAGTATAATACCTTTTTTCATCGGTTTGTATGCCGATATACAGTTTATACGGTTTATTATCTGTATTAGCATTGGTAGTTGCACTATTGGTTGCGACATTGGTTGTGCTATTTGTTGTACTTTGGGTTGTGCTTTTGGCTGTGCTTTTAGCTGCTCTTTTGGCTATGCTTTGTTCTGCGTTCTCCTCCATTATATTTGCTATAGCTTCTTTTTTCGCGAACTCCACTTGACCTTTCACCATCGCATATTCGCTTTTAGCCGAAAGGGTCAGCTGGAGTACTTTATTTTTGTCCATGTGAAGAATTGTCGAAAGTTGTTCTGCTACGTTTTCTCTGACCTTCTCCCGCATCAATGGATCATCTATCGCGTTGATTCTTTTCGGATTTATATAGATCTTCCAGACATCGGCGCTTTGTGCAAGCACCTTGCCGTTAACATCATATATTTTGCCTCTTTCGGCGGGAATTTGCTCATCCAAAGTCTGGCCGAGCTGCGCTTTTGCCCGGTAAACTTCGCCATGAACGAATTGTATATTGATTATACTGAAAATGCATGCGCCAAAGCCTGCCACTGCCAGCAGACTCAGCACAATGACACAGCGCATTAAAAGCTTTTGCCTCGGAGACCTGACAGCCATCACAAACCTCCCGAAATTAGAAAGGGCGGGAAAAAGCCCCGCCCCGGCTGCACAAGAGTAAATTTTTCGATAATTTTAATTTACCGGTTTGCCTATATAATTAAGTATTTCATCGCCCTTTAACGGGTTCACATAAAAAACCTGAT
>Ga0073936_10004533_pt1 | contig 19204 bp, 20 predicted proteins | sample AliMusrvi5mmetaG_FD_87041 | JGI IMG/M metagenome (GOLD analysis project Ga0073936, IMG submission 87041) | Freshwater lake bacterial and archeal communities from Alinen Mustajarvi, Finland, to study Microbial Dark Matter (Phase II) - Alinen... | ecosystem: Environmental > Aquatic > Freshwater >... | reverse complement strand
TTGTTTGAAATTCTTGGTAGTTGAGCAGATGTGGTTGCGGGTTTCTACTTTCGTTAAGTGTATATACTGTATACCTGTTGAATAAACATATAACATAAATTTTTTATAACACTGTAACTTTATAAATTCGATGAAGTACGACAACAAACCTCTTGCTGACCCCTTGTTGGTTCTCAGGGAGGAATTTGATGACTGGGCCATTCTTTTTGATCCTGATACCGGAGACTCTTTCGGCCTTAACCCTGTGAGTGTTTTTATTTTTAAACATCTTGACGGCCGGCATACTCTGCAAAGTATTATGACGGAGTTGCTTGATAAGTGTGAAGACGCTCCTGATGATGCTGAGCAATATGTTCGTGATTTCATTGATGATCTTGTAGAGAGAGGGTTTGCGGGCTATGCATTAGGGGCGGAAGTTAATGCGCTTTGACCATGGATAATAGACTTACTCACATGAGGGTGATGAAGACCCCAAAATCAGTTGATCTCTCAATTACAAACCGCTGTAATCTCAGGTGCAGTTATTGCTACCATTTCACAAGCGAATCAGAGAGCGGCACCGACCTCCCAACCCAAGAGTGGCTTCGTTTTTTTGAGGAGTTGAATCGGTGTGCTGTTATGGATGTGACCATCGCAGGTGGAGAGCCGTTTATGCGGGAGGACCTCAAGGAGTTGATAGAAGGGGTTGTTCGGAACCGGATGCGATTCAGCATATTGAGCAATGGCACCTTGATTACCGATGAAATGGCTGCTTTTATTGCGGCTACAGGGCGTTGTAACTCCGTACAGATCTCTATCGATGGTTCTTTTCCCGGTTCTCATGATGCATTTCGGGGCGAAGGAAATTTTGCCAGGGCTGTTGCAGGCCTGAAACATCTCCAGAACCACCATATACCTGTTACCGTCAGGGTGACCATTCATCGTCACAATGTCAGCGATCTTGAGGAGATTGCTCGATTTCTCCTCGAAGAGCTTAAGTTGCCCGGATTTTCCACCAATGCTGCATCCTATGCCGGTCTTTGCCGCACTTTTTCTGATGAGGTGCAGCTTACGGTCGATGAGCGTTCGCTTGCCATGGAGACACTGTTGAGGCTTGACAATAAATATGAAGGTCGTATCGGCGCTCAGGCAGGTCCGTTGGCTGAGGCTCGTTACTGGCTCGAAATGGAGCGTGCACGAAAGGAGAATCGTGATCCAATGACCGATTGCGGCTATTTGCGCTCCTGTGGCGGGGGTTTTTCCAAGATGGCTGTCAGGGCCGATGGTGAGATGGTACCGTGCACTCAGATGAGCCATATTGAGCTTGGTCGTATTAACAGGGATGATCTTGCTGAGGTATGGATTACTCATTCTGAACTCATCAGACTGAGAGATCGCCGAGATATCTCCCTCAACGATTTTGAATCTTGTCAGGAGTGCGAATACATTCCCTATTGCAGAGGATACTGTCCTGCAATGGCCTATACCATTATGGGACAGGAGAATCATCCCAGTCCTGATGCCTGCCTGAAGCTCTTTCTGGAAGCAGGTGGCCGATTACCGGAGCAGGTGTAATGAATAATGAACAATTGATAATGGAAAATGACAAAAAGAGCTATCCTCTGAATCAGCTTTACTTTTATTTGACAGAAGGCTGCAACCTCAAGTGTCGTCACTGTTGGGTAGCTCCGAAATATCAGGCACCGGGCACGCCGGCCCCTGGTTTGGATGTGCAGCTCTTTCGCTCTATCATTGAACAGGCAAAACCACTTGGTCTTTCCGGAGTGAAATTCACTGGTGGTGAACCGTTGATGCATCCTGATATTTTTGAACTTCTTGAAGTGGTTCGCTCCGAAGAGCTTCGCCTTACCGTGGAAACAAACGGTGTTCTCTGTACCCCTGAGCTTGCTGTCGCCCTGAAGGGAGCGAGCCAAAATACGTTTGTCTCCGTCAGCCTTGACGGTGCGGATGCAGCTACTCATGAATTGGTAAGAGGAGTGACGGGCTCGTATGAAGCTGCTCTTCAGGGTATCAGAAACCTGGTCAATGCAGGATTCAGGCCGCAGGTGATCATGACTATAATGCAGAGAAACAAAGGGCAGATGGAAGCAGTGGTTCGGCTTGCTGAGCAGCTTGGGGCAGGTTCTGTCAAATTCAATCTTCTTCAGCCTACAGAGCGCGGTCTAGCTATGCATGCGGCTATGGAGACGCTCACTATTGAGGAACTTGTTGAACTTGGAAAATGGGTTGAAAAAACTCTTTCTTCTTCCACCGAGCTTCGGTTAATCTACTCCCATCCCATGGCCTTTCGTCCGCTCAGCAAAATGTTTGGTGATCATGGTGAAGGCTGTGGGCTTTGCGGAATTCTCGGTATACTTGGCGTGCTTGCTGATGGCTCCTATGCTCTGTGCGGTATCGGTGAATCTGTTCCAGAACTGGTCTTCGGCCATGCATCAAGAGATAGTTTGGATAAGGTATGGAAAGAGTCTTCGGTTCTTGAAGATCTCCGCCAGGGATTTCCTGACAAACTGGAGGGAATCTGCACCGATTGCCTGTTTAAAGGTATCTGCCTGGGAAATTGTGTTGCACAGAACTATTACAGTACAAAAACTCTTTGGGCATCCTACTGGTACTGCGAAGAGGCAAAAAAGGCAGGGCTTTTTCCAGAGACTCGCCTGAAGCCGAAAGTGAGTAGAGAGGGTGTGGCACCTGAATGAAGTTTGCCGAGAGCAGTTTTGAGGATTTTTCGAAGGAAAAACGTACTTTGAGTATTAGGGCAAGCTCACTAAAGTATAAAGGAGATAATCATGAAATTGAAATGGCAAAAGCCAAAGCTTGTTGATCTTGCTGATGGTTTAAGAGCGGTAGGTCCATGCAGCCCCGGATCAGGTCAAACTTTGAATACTGTATGTAACCCGTTAGGTAACGCAGATACTCTTGCATGCCTTGCAAATGGTCAAAGTGCTTCAGGTAATGGATGTCTCGTGACTGGTTTGTCTGCGGTATGATGTTTTTGTTTAGCTGATAACGTTAGGATAATCACCATTCATTCAGTGCTATAGCACACATGTAGTGTTGCTGTTTGGTTGCTGAAGTTGTTATGGATATTCCCCGAAGCTGCATTGCCGGGTAATAGAAGTAGTTTATTTAGAAAATATATTTATGAAATGGAAGATTCCACTTTTAATAGATTTAAATGGAAAAGTAATTGAGAAGGATGATGAAATAGCCCTACTTCAACATCAAACCGTAGTGGTTTGTTTTAATACTGGTTGTGCAAATGAAAAAGCCTGTATTTCTGGTGATAATCCTGTAATATCTTATAAAAAAAGCCGTTATTCGAGTGATCGTAGTATAAAACATAGAGCTGCCTTTCTTGAGAAGAGAGAATGTTCTGATGATTTATGTAGCTATTCTTTACAGTTGAGTAGTAGCCAAAAGTGGAATTTTTCAACAACTGATAAAGCGTTGCTGACTTGGCTTAAAGAACTGGCCGGTATTATTGAACTTAGTGCAGGTACAATTAGAGGTGGCAGGCAAATGTTTTGCTCCATTGAGAATGATCAAACAAAAAACGATTTTAAGGCAACACGACAAGCTTTGATCAATAATGGCTGGCAATGTCATAACCTTCCAGCTCTTTCTGTACTACACCATGAGTTTACCTCCGATGTGCTCTGTCATTTGAAACACATCGACACTTCAGTTGATAAGATTAAAGCTATGAGGGACATACTCTATCCTCTCTATCGTGATAGCATAAATCATGGGGGGATATTGTTCCATGCAGGGTTGATTGAAAAGGAAGGCAAGGGTGTTGTTCTTGCTGGGCGGACGGGTGCAGGCAAATCTACGTGCTGCAAGCGGTTGCCTGATCAATGGAAGACTCTCTGTGACGATGAAATCCTTGTAGTGCTCGGTAATGATGGAGTCTACAGAGCGCACCCCTTTCCAACCTGGAGTGAATATCTCAATGGAGGGTCAGCAAAAACCTGGAATGTGCAATATTCTGTTCCGCTCTGTGGTGTGTTTTTTATTGAGCAGTCGGATCTTGATGCATCAGTCTGCCTCGGACAAGGCAAAGCCGCATTTTGCATGAACGAATCCGCCCTTCAGGTTTATCGGAAATATTGGAGTATGGTAAACGATGACAATCAGAGAAAATTCCTAAGCCATTTGTTTGACAATTCCTGTGAAATGGCAAAAAAAATCCTCGCATTTAATCTTCGAGTCTCACTGTATGGCTGCTTCTGGGAAGAGATCGAACGCACTCTTGGCTGGCAAGAGTGCAAACATAAACGTTGATCCCGATCCCTCCCTGCTTATTTGCGATCACCAACAACGATCGCACAGCGTCCTTGAGCATTGCCTCAAAATCCAAAATTTCCCTGTGACTGAAGTCAAGGCTTCTTGGTTCATCTATTTCTGTTTTTGCTTATAAAAACCTATAATATTCTTGTATAAAAATAGTAAGATTGATATCACCACTCCGACTGCACCGTTATGATACATTTTGATATATCTTGAGGCAACTTGAGATTAGTTGTCTACAAACAGTAAGTTCCTGGAATAAATTTATAAGCAATTCAGAAAAACGCAATGAAAGTGCTTAAGTGATTTAAATAAAATACTTTATAACAATTATAATTGATTACCTTAACTTCTCATGTTTGATATGAATAACTTTGAAAACGGACTATGGCAAGATAATTGCTTGTATTTTACAAATAAAACGACATAATACAAATATAAATGAGGTAATCATGAAATTGAAATGGGAAAAACCAAAACTTGTCGATCTTGCTGACGGTCTTAGAGCGGTAGGTCCATGCAGTCCCGGATCAGGTCAAAGTTTGAATACTGTATGTAACCCGTTAGGTAACGCAGATACTCTTGCATGCCTTGCAAATGGTCAAAGTGCTTCTGGTAATGGGTGTCTCGTGACTGGCTTGTCTGCGGTGTGATTTTTATTTCACGGAAATACTGAAGCAAGGTTAATTTTTTGTGTTATGTTTTTTTTGAGTAATTTGTTTTTAATTTTTCTGTGTAAGTGGAAAGAAATACCTAAATTCAAACTTGGAAAATTTTTTCATTGCAGCTTCTGGTATAGAGGTAAACGATTTTTCATTGATCCCTGTAATGTTAATTTTCCACTCTAATCATCCAAGTTTATCTCACTCTTTCAGACTTTTGCATTTTTAGTCGTTTTATCCCGTTTCAAGCCCACGCCAAAGGTAGTCTCCTTCAAGAAGTCCGATGTCACTCTTCCAAACTGTCTCGGAAACAGTCAGGACAGCAAAAACACAATTGATAGATGACAATGGAAAATGGCTTACCGGATTATCCTTTGAAGCAGCTTTATTTTTATTTGACAGAAGGGTGCAACCTTAAGTGTCGCCATTGCTGGATAGCCCCAAAATATCAGGCGCCTGATAAACCTGCTCAAGGGTTGGATGTTGGGCTGTTTCGATCCATTATTGCACAGGCCAAGCCTTTAGGGCTTAAAGGGGTTAAGTTGACTGGCGGTGAGCCGCTGATGCATCCTGCAATTTTCGAACTTTTGGAAGTGATCCGTACCGAACAGATTCATCTTTCGGTGGAGACAAACGGTGTTCTCTGTACTCCACAGCTTGCTGTTGCCTTGAAAGGTGCAGGTAAGAACACCTTTGTATCGGTGAGTCTTGATGGCGCTGATGCTGATACTCACGAATGGGTTAGAGGTGTGAAGGGATCTTTTGATGCTGTCCTTGAAGGTATCAGAAACTTGGTAAAAGCCGGGTTCAGGCCTCAGGTTATTATGACTATTATGCAGCGGAACAGGCACCAGATCGAGCAGGTAGTTCGCCTTGCCGAACAGCTCGGGGCAGGTTCCGTCAAGTTCAACCTTGTTCAGCCTCTTGAGCGTGGTGTTGCCATGCACGCGGCTATGGAGACTCTCTCTATTGAGGAACTTGTGGAACTTGGAAGATGGGTAGAAACAACTCTTTCTTTTTCCACCAAACTTCGAATATTCTACTCCCACCCAATGGCATTCCGTCCACTCGGTGCAATGTTCGGTGACAAGGGCAATGGTTGCGGACTTTGTGGAATAACAAGCATCCTTGGCGTGCTTGCCGATGGATCCTATGCTTTGTGTGGAATAGGGGAGTCTGTTCCAGAACTGGTTTTCGGGCATGCGGCGAAGGATCGACTTGAAGATGTGTGGCAACAGACTCCTCTTCTTGACGAACTTCGAGGTGGATTTGCCTCTAAACTGGAGGGTATCTGTGCAGATTGCCTGCTGAAAAATATCTGTCTCGGAAGCTGTGTAGCTCAGAACTACTATCGCAGCATGAGCTTATGGGCACCCCACTGGTACTGTGAAGAGGCCAGAAAGGCAGGTATTTTCCCTGAAGAACGGTTGAAGCCGCAATCTGTCACTTCGTCCTCTAAACAGATTGATGGCATGCTTGGATGGTAGACCTGAACACGATGCATTTTGAATTCAATGGTTCAAGCATGCTCCCCACGCTGAAACCAGGTGACAGGCTTGTGGTGGCTTGTGGTGGGGTTGTGCATGTTGGAGATGTCGTTGTCTTTCAGTTGCATGAAAAACTCCATATAGCGCATCGTGTTGTTTCGGTTAGTTCTCGGGGCATTATAACCAGAGGTGACAATGTTAATAACAATGATGTAAGGATTCTGCAGCCACATGAGATTACCGGCAAGGTACTCTCCGCGCAAAGGGGTACCAGAACTATAGTGATCAGGGGAGGGAGTCAAGGTATGCTCTATATCAGGATCATCTTGATTGTAAAGCATTTAACCAACAATCTTGCCCTCATGCTCAGTCCGGCTTATCAAACTCTTTCACGTTCAGGTATCTTCCTAAAGGTGTTGCCTGCTCGTGCAAGACCACGTGTTGTTTATTTTAACCGTCAGGGTGGACTTGAGATGCAGTTGCTCCTTGGCAGAATCGTCATCGGTCGGCGCATACCTAACAGTGATAAATGGCAGTTTCGCCGACCGTTCCGCCTTTTTGTCGATGAGTCACAGCTTCCAAAGTGAATAAACTCAAAACAAAAAACATTCTCCATGCTCTTGGCAAGGCCATAAAGCTTATTTGGGTAAGCAGTCCCCGGTTGGTTGTTGTTCACGCGTTGCTGAATGTTTTACAGGGTGTTTTTCCCTTGGGGTCTCTCTATACCGTGAAGTTGCTTGTTGATCTGCTTTCTGAAAACAAGGCAATGCTGCATACTCCGGGAGGTTGGGAGAAGATCCTTTTTTTAGTACTGCTTACGGCATTGTTTATGCTGCTGCAGCAGGCCTGCAGCTCGCTTGCTTCTGTAGTCAGCACTCGCCAGTCTGAACAGATGCTCGACACTGTGACCTCCATTCTTCATAAGCACTCCATTGCCGTGGATCTTTCCTATTATGAGCATGCGGGCTATTATGATGCCCTTCATCGGGCTCAGCAGGAAGCGGCCTATCGACCTCTCAGTATTATCAACGGTTTGTTCACTCTGTTACAGTCTTTAGTGACCATCACAGCTCTTACAGGTCTGATTGTGAGTGTTCACTGGACTATTGCACTTTTTCTTTTTCTGGCACTTCTGCCGGCATTTGGGGTAAAAATGTTCTTTTCAAGAAAAAATTATGGTCTACAGTATAAACAGACACCGGATAAACGTCACCTCTATTACCTTAACGCACTGCTTACTTCCGAAACCTTTGCGAAGGAGTTAAGGCTCTTCAGTCTTGGTGACAATTTCGTGGGGCGTTACCGCAAGTTGCGTGCTCAGCAGCGTCAGGAAAATATTGAGCTGACGGATAGGGAAGCTTTTTATGGTTTTTTGGGTCAGTTTCTTGTGCTTGTTTCGCTTTTTCTCTCCTTGGGATTTTTGCTTTTCCGCTCATTTGCTGGAGCACTGAGTATTGGCAGTCTGGTTATGATCTACCAGGCGATGCAACGAGCGCAGTCTTCAACCCAGAGCATACTCAATGCCCTTGCATCGCTCTATCGTGATGCTCTTTTTTTCGGGCACTTTGACGATTTTTTGAAACACACTCCGCTCATAGTTTCCCCATCAGAGCCCAAAAATTTTCCTGTACCCATTGTTCAGGGGATTACGTTTAACCATGTTTCGTTTCGTTATCCCGGTACCGAACGTGTCGTTCTTAAGGATTTTACCGCATCTATAGGCCCTGGTGAGCATGTTGCTCTTGTCGGGGAGAATGGGTGTGGTAAATCAACCTTGGTCAAGCTCCTTTGCAGACTTTACGAACCGGATGAAGGGCAGATTCTGATAGACGGAGTAGATTACCGGATGTTTGAGCTTGAAGATCTCCGGAAGCGTATTGGCGTTATTTTTCAGGATTATGTTCGCTTTCAGATGAGCGGACGAGATAATATCCGTATGGGAAATATTGATGTCTTGTCCAATGATCTGAAGATAGAGGAGGCAGCAAGACTCTCCGGTGCTCATGAGGTTTTTGAAAGGCTCGAAGGGGGGTATGAAGCCATTCTGGGTAATCTTTTTGATGGCGGTCGAGAACTGAGCATGGGTGAGTGGCAGAAAATTGCTATAGCAAGAGCATTTTTACGTGACGCATCAATCATGATTCTCGATGAGCCCACCAGTTCCCTTGATGTCGAAGCCGAATATGAGCTGGTCGGCCAGTTTAACGAACTCACTCGAGGAAAAGCAGCCCTCATTATCAGTCACCGCCTTTCCACAGTCCGCATGGCCGCCCGCATCATCGTCCTCGCCGATGGTATCATCGCTGAAGAGGGCACCCACGAGACCCTCATCAACCAAAACGGCACCTACGCCCGCCTCTACAACATGCAATCCAGTCTCTACCAATAGCTTTTTATGGTAAAAAGTAGGGACGTTGTTAAGTAAGTTAAGTTAATTATACTAATTCTTTTTACTCCATTCTCAATGAAATATCGGACAGTAAATATTTTTTTTATTTCCCCTCAAAAACAAGGCTTGAGTGTGTAATTTGTCTTATTTTGATTTTCAAATTAGGCGATAATGATGCCTGTTATTTGACGTTAAAGAATTCATCGCAATTGTATGGATTATGCTGTTTCTCAATAAACTTCTTCCGTTGTTTGTGCTTCCGTTAGGATTCAGCCTATTATGCTTGGTGGCAGGTCTTGTTTTGCGCAAAAGGTTCTTGTTGTGGTTTGGAGTGCTGGTGCTTCTGATATTCAGTATGCCTGTTTTCAGCAATAAATTGATGGGTCTTGTTGAAGGTTCAACAGGGAGAACTCCTTTGCGTGCGGTGGTAAAAGCAGATGCTATTGTAGTGCTGAGTGGTATGCTTCATCAGGTTGATGGTGTACCGTTGGGCGAGTGGGGTGATGCCGTTGATCGATTTGAAGGGGGAATAGACCTTTTCAAAGCAGGGAAGGCTCCACTGATTGTTTTTACCCGTGGGCAGATTCCGTGGCGACCCGATGAGATTCCTGAAGGAGAGTTACTTGCAAAGAGGGCAACTTTGCTCGGTGTTTCTCAAAAGGCGATCAGGTTAACAGAGAAAGTGGGCAATACAGCCGATGAAGCTGTGGCCGCAGGGAAGTTGTTGGGTGGCAGAAAAAGTATTATTCTTGTTACCAGTGCTTATCATATGCGAAGGGCTCTTTTGTTGTTCGAAAAGGCAGGGTTTAAGGTAGTCCCCTATAAGGTAGATTATCAAACTGATGATAAATTTCAATTGACGCTGTTAAGCTATTTACCTAATGCGGCTTCACTTGAGAAGTCAGAGATGGCTTTGCATGAAGTTATGGGCTGGATATTTTATTGGGCACGTGGATTTGTGCCGACCTGAGAAGAGAGAGATCCTTGATTTTTCGGGATTGACAAAAGGGGAGAAGGAGTAGAATTAACTTATATGTGGAGTCGTTATGCAAAGGGTTCCGGGTATTGTTGTGTTTTTTATGCTGATGATACTGAGCAGTGTTGTATGGGCGGAAGAGTATCAGAACGTTGAAGTTCATAAATTGGGACATCGACAACTGCAAGTAATGGTCAGCCGTTGACCTATCTTCAGAGCGGCCAACCTGAAGTGACGGCTCTTGTAGTCCATGTTCCTCCAGGCGGTTCAACCGGGTGGCATCAGCATCCTGTGCCTGTTTATGCCTATATGCTGGAAGGGGTGCTTAACGTGAAGGTTAAAGATGGTACAACCTATAGCTTCAAAAAAGGGGATGCAATTCTTGAGCTTATGAATACTTTGCATAATGGATATAATCCAGGGAGAGAACCTGCAAGTCTTGTGGTCTTTTACATAGGGGCTGTGGGGGTGCCGAATGTCGTTAAGGAGAAGGTTGAGGCAGTTTCCGCACAGCCTTGATGGAATATCTGTTTAAATCATGCAGGAATTAATACCCGAAACCAATATTGCTGTTGGTCTTGATATCGGAACAACCAGAGTTTGCATTGTGGTAGCTGCAAAAGATGCGATCGGCAAACTGAATGTAATCGCGGAAGGATCTGCGCGTTCGGATGGGCTCAGGAGAACAGCTGTTGTGAACATTAACAAATCTGTTGCCGCAATTAAAGCTGCAGTAGCTGATGTTGAACGCGAATCATCTCTTGTGATTCATGGAGTCAATGTTGCCATTTCCGGATCGCATGTGCATTGTATTCAAAGCAGTTCGGAAATTAGTATCAACCAGTCTGGCATTGTTAATGAATCGGATGTGTATAGGTTTCTGGAGAAGGCTAGGGCCAATATCCAGAATCTTGATATCAATCATGAGATTATTCATGTCATTCATCAAGAGTTTATTGTTGATGATCAGGATCAGCTTCTTGATCCAATAGGTATGGCCGGATCGACCATGAGAGGGAGTGTTTACATTGTTGTAGGTTTGAAAACCAAAATCCGCAACATCAGGCTGTGTGTTGAGAGGGCAGGCTTGAAGATCGTTGGATTCACTTTTAAACCGGTTGCTTTGGGTATGGCGGTTATAAAAGAGCGAGAGAAGAAGGGTGGGGTTGTGGTCATTGATATTGGGGGAGGAACGACTGAGGTTGCCATCTTTTTTGGTGGGGCGATTCATTATTCTGAGGTTATTACGGTTGCGGGCAATGATATTACGCTTGATATTGCTCAAGGACTTCAGGTCGATGAAAAGGTTGCTGAAAGTATAAAAATGAAGCATGGTTGCGCAGACAGCCGAATAAATAGTGGTCATGAAGATATAGTAATTGAAGCTTGTGAGGGTTATTCGCAAACAACATTTCCGAAGAGTTCGTTGACCCTGATTATTGAAGCGCGGATGATGGAGATTCTGGAGCTTGTGCGGGACGCCTTGATGGTATCGGGCTATTATGGGGCGATTAATGCTGGGGTCATTCTTACCGGTGGCGGCTCGTTACTGCAGGGATCGGTGGAGCTTGCTCAGCTTGTTCTTGGTCTTGATGTTCGTATCAGCTATCCGGAAGGGGTTGCTGAGGGGATGAACAGGAGGGGTTTAAACAGTCCGCAGGATGTCACAGCATTGGGTCTTGTAGCTTATGTGTTTCATAATAACTTTTCAAGGGAACACTGTTTTGCAACACCAGTAGAAGTGCCTGAGATTCTCTCTGCGAAAGGGGGTGATGGTGTTCTTGTGGTGCAGGAGAAGAATCTTGCGTGGAAAAAAGTTGTTGATGGACTTCAGGAGTGGTGGGAAAAGCTATGATATCCTGGAGTGATGCAGATTTGTTTGATACTCTTCGCAAGGTGTTTGGTTTTAGGGAGTTTCGACCTAATCAGGAACAGATAGTAAGGGCAATCCTTGAAACGAGGGATGTTTTTGCCGTTATGCCGACTGGTGGTGGAAAATCGCTCTGCTACCAGCTTCCCGCTGTTTTGATGCAGGGTACCTGTATGGTTATCAGTCCGCTTATCTCACTGATGAAAGATCAGGTTGATGGAGCACGGGCTAACGGGATTCGTGCGGCGTTTCTTAACAGTTCTCTTTTACCTGATGAGCGTGACAGGGTGATGCAGGAGCTGCTTTCAAACTCCCTCGACCTGCTTTATGTTGCGCCTGAACGGTTTACCCTCGACCACTTCAGGGAGATGCTTGGCAGGGTGAGAATAAGTATGGCAGTGATCGATGAAGCTCATTGTATATCGGAATGGGGTCACGATTTCCGGCCGGACTACCTGTCGCTTTCCGATCTGGTTACCCTGTTTCCTGATTTGCCTGTTGCCGCTTTTACTGCTACAGCGACTCATCTTGTGCAGCAGGATATTCTCGACAAACTTGCCCTCCGTACTCCCCTAATTGTCAGGGCTTCGTTTGACCGCCCGAACCTTTTCTACGACGTTCGCTTTAAAGAAAATACTGATCTCCAACTTGTTTCTCTATTAAAAAAAAACGCAGGCAAGGCGGGCATTATTTATCGTACCAGCCGCAAAAGTGTTGATGAAACGGCAGCAATGCTTAAGGCAAAAGGGTTTCGTGCTCTCCCTTACCATGCCGGCCTCAGTGATGATAATCGTAAGCACCATCAGGAAGCGTTCATTCGCGATGAAGTGGAGGTCATTGTGGCTACCATTGCTTTTGGTATGGGTATTGATAAGTCCAATATTCGGTTTGTGATTCATGCCGACCTTCCTAAAAGCATAGAGAATTACTATCAGGAAACCGGTAGGGCAGGTCGCGACGGCGGGACAGCGCAGTGCACGCTTCTTTTTGCTCAGGGCGATATCAGCAAATTGCGTTATTTTATTGATGCAATGACTGATGAACCTGAACGGAAGAAGGCACTCGCGGCTCTATCGAAAGTCATTTCATTTGCAGCAACCTCTGTTTGCCGTCGCAGGAGCCTGCTTGAATATTTTGGAGAACACTATCCCCTTGAGAACTGCTGTTCCTGCGACATCTGCCTTGGTACGCGTGAAGTCGTAGACTGCACCCGGGATGCACAGATGTTGCTTTCGGCAATTGTCCGCACCGAAGAGCGGTTCGGCGCAATGCATATTGTGGATATCGTTCTTGGAAGCAATAATCAGAAAATCCGTGATTTTGGACATGATCGTTTGAAAACCTATGGAGTAGGAAAAGCACGCAATAAACAGTACTGGAGGCAGCTCGTTGATGAACTGCTGGCTCAAAAAGTTATTGAAAAATCGGAAGGGCTCTACCCAACACTGTTTCTGCTTCCAAAAGCTGTCCAGATTCTGAAAAATGATGAGAAGATTGCTATGGTACGGGTTGTGGATAAAAAGAAAGAAAAAGAACTTTATGGAACTCTTGATGCTCAGGGATCAAACTTTGATCAAGAGTTGTTTGAACTGCTCAGGATACTTCGTAAGCAGATAGCTCTTGAGCAGGGGATCCCTCCCTATGTGGTTTTTTCAGACCGTTCTCTTCATGATATGGCCTCCATATTTCCACGGAACGATGAATCCCTGCTTACAGTTTCAGGGGTTGGAGAGGTGAAGCTTGAACGTTATGGACGTCAGTTTCTCCGACTTATTGATCGGTATTGCAGCGAGCACCCTGATCGTGTGAGGTGATGTGCCAGACCGGATGAAATGAATGGTTTTCCCATGTTAATAAATTCCATGCCATATAGTAAATTACAAGGCTTTCGCGAAAAGTCATGATGCATCTTCCAATTGTTTTTTCGTAGGATATTTTTTTAGTAATAGGCCAGATTATAATGCTATGCAGCTTACAGCAAAACTTACAGCAATTCTTCCTGAACAGACAGGTACGGGAAAGAATGGGCAATGGAAAAAACAGGATATTATTGTTGAAACTGATGGTCAATATCCGAAGAAGGTTTGTATTTCTTTGTGGGGAGATAAGTTTGATAGAAATATACTGAGGGTGGGAAACCGTCTGACGGTGTCATTTGACATTGAAAGCAGGGAGTTTAATGGTAAATGGTATACCAATGTAAAGGGGTGGAAGGTAGAGCCTGGCGGTGATGCGTCCTCATCTCAGGATCAGCAGGCTGACTCTTATAATCCTCCGGCTTATGAACATCAAGGCGGAAGTTCAGTTGTTGATGATGATTGTCCGTTTTGAGAATCTTGTCGTGACAGTTTCTTTAGATATGCAAAGCCCTATGTACTTATTTTTTGATACAGAAACAACGGGATTGCCTATAAGCTGGCGCGCGCCAGTGACCGATATCAATAATTGGCCAAGGCTTGTACAGTTGGCTTTTTTATACTGTGACGGTAAAGGCAATACCCTGATGTCTGGAGATTATATTATTAAACCTGAAGGCTTTTTGATTCCGCATGAAGCGTCCATGATTCATGGGATATCAACCGAAAGAGCAAATGTTGATGGCCGATTGCTGAGCGATGTTCTCCAGGAGTTTCAAACGGTTATTGGTAAGGCTGAAGTTCTTGTGGCTCACAATATGCGGTTTGACGAAAAAATTGTAGGCAGTGAATTTATAAGGGCAGGAATGCACAATCCCTTGCCTTCAAAAAGAAAAATATGCACGATGGAAAGAGCTACTGATTTTTGTGCTCTTAAAGGCCAGTATGGGAACAAGTGGCCAAAGTTGACGGAATTGTATGTTAAGTTATTCGGTATAGGATTTGAAGAGGTTCATAATGCAGCTTTTGATATTCAAGCCACTGCTAAATGTTTCTGGGAGTTGAAAAGAAAAGGAATTATCGGATAATATAGTCCTGAGGGTTTTTTTCGCGAACAAAAAAGACATTGTGGAGGGGTTATGCGATTGTCTGGTAGGATTGTGCTTGTTACAGGAGCTGCAGGGGGGATTGGCAGGGCTGTTGCTCTCTGTTTTGCTGGAGAGGGCGCTGTGGTCGTTGTCAGTGATATTAATGCTGCGGGATGTTCTGAAACTCTTGAGCTCATTGAAGGAGCCGGGGGAAGTGGCTGCTCTTTGCTGGCTGATGTAATGCATGAAAGCGCGATCCGTTTACTCTACAGGCAGATAATGGATCGGTTCGGAAAACTTGATAGTGTGGTTAATATTGCTGGTGGCGATTGTGAACCTGCGGCTGATGTCGAGGAGATTGATTACGTGAAGATGAGTGCCAATCTTGATCTTAATCTTAAATCCTGTATTCTCTCTTGCAGAGAAGCGGCACGGGTGATGAAACCGCAGGGTTTTGGCAGGATCGTCAATATGAGTTCGCTTGTCTATAGGGGGAGTCCGAATCAATTTTCTTATTCTGCTGCTAAAGGTGGTATTTATGCTTTTACCCGTTCACTTGCTCTCTCGCTTGGCTGCTATGGCATAACGGTTAATGCCCTTGCCCCAGCTCTTGTTGAAGTTCCTGCTTTTGTAAGGGCTCTTGGTCCAGAACGTTGGGAGATGCTTCGAAAGGATTGTGCAGGGCGCTATCCTCTTGGGCGGGTCGCGACACCTGATGATGTTGCCCGATGTGCGCTTTTTCTGGCTTCCGATGATGCAGCCTTTATTACAGGGCAGATTCTTGAAATTTCTGGAGGTGCAAGACTGTGAGTTTGAAATAACCTTGAGATATGCATGGTGCATTGAAAATCGCAGATCATTAACATTCTTTATAATATCTAATGACGATAAGAACAGGTTCTGATAGAGTGAAACCAATAACAAACAATCTCCGCGAAATTCCTTTTAATTACACTTCTGCCAGCGACCGGCAGGCGATTTCTTTTTTGCTTGGGCCTGATATCGTACGCATACTTGATGAACTCCGTGATCTGCGGGTAACAGGCAGGTCGGCACGTTTGCTTATGGGTATTATCGGAGAGATTCTTATTCACCGCCGCAATCCCTACCTCTTTCAGGAGCTTGTTGATTCTGCTGCTCGTCGCCATCGCCTTTTTGAAAGGGCATTTCACGAACTTGATACCATTTCGGAAATGGCAAATGGCGAAAGCCGTGTTTCGGCCATTGTGGTTGCGGTGCGTGAGCAACTTGATCGTTTCCGTTCTGCTGTTGAAAAAACACCTGAATTGCGACGACGCCTGAAGCGGGAACTTGGTGCTGTTGTTGGAGCTAAAAATGTGCTTTTCGATCCTTTTTCACTTGCAGCTCACGCTACAGATGCTACTGACTGGAGGCTTCATCTTCCTGTTGCTGTTATCACTCCGGATCAGGAGTCGCACGTTGCGCCGCTGATTACGGCGATTGCCGAACTCGGTCTTAATATCATTCCCCGTGGTGCTGGCACAGGATTGACCGGTGGGGCTGTACCCCTTAGATCGAGATGTGTGATTATCAATATGGAAAAGCTGAACCGTATCAGGGGTGTTTCGGTCAGGAATTTTCAGCTTGAAAACGGTCAGATATCTCACGCTTCAGTGATTGAAGTGGAAGCTGGAGTTGTTACTGAGAAGGCTATGGAGGTGGCGGACGAGCATGGTTTTGTGTTTGCTACCGACCCGACAAGTGAGTGGTCTTGTACTATCGGAGGCAATATTGCTGAAAATGCCGGTGGCAAGATGGCGGTTCGATGGGGTACCTGTATCGATAATCTGCTTGAGTGGCGAATGGCAATGCCTTCCGGTGAAAACTGGACGGTAAAAAGAGTTGACCACAGGCTCCGTAAAATTCTTCATGAAGATACTGTTATTTTTGAGGTGTGGAATCAATCAGGCAAGAGAGTTGACCGCATTGAGCTGCTTGGTACGGATATCCGCAAAAAGGGATTGTGGAAGGATATAACCAACAAGGCGCTCGGTGGTGTACCGGGCCTTCAGAAGGAGGGAACTGACGGGGTGATTACTTCGGCCGTTTTTGTGCTTTATCCAAAGTATCCTGAAAAGAGAACACTGTGCCTTGAGTTTTTCGGGCCTGATATGGATGAGGCAAGCCGGGTGATCCTGGAGCTTTCGAAACTCTTTCCCCTTTATTCAGAAAACAGGGAGGCACTGCTGGCACTTGAGCATTTTGATGATGAGTATATCAGGGCTATTGACTATAAAGTGAAGGCTCCCAGGGCTCAAACTCCGAAAGCCGTACTGCTGATTGATATAGCAGGTAATTTTCCCGCTGAGGTGCAGAGCGGTATTGATCGGTTGGAAAGTCTGCTGAAGCTCCATCCCAATACCATGATGTTTTTGGCCAGGGACAATGCGGATGCCACTCGTTTCTGGGCCGATCGAAAAAAGCTTGGAGCGATTGCCCGGCGAACCAATGCGTTTAAGTTGAATGAGGATATTGTGATTCCTCTTGAGGCGCTTGCTGTTTTTTCACGATTTATTGATGACCTCAACAGTACAGAGGAGCGATACGCACAGCATTGCTTTGTTGAGCGATCACGTACTATTTTTGCAACGACAAGAGTAACGGGGGATGGAGGTCGGTTTGCCTCAAAGATCCCGGCAGGGCTGGAACTTTGCCGTTTGTTCGATGAGAGAATTTTATTGGCACCGGAAGAGACACTCCGTTCACTTGAAATTATACAGGAGCTCAGTCGAGAGCTTGGTGAACTGGTCCAGGGATATCCTGAGATGGGAGCAGCTTTTGAAAACGCATATTCTTATGTTCGCGACAGGCGTATCGTGCTGGCGACACACATGCATGCCGGAGATGGCAATGTTCATGTCAATGTGCCGGTACTTTCCTACGATCGACCGATGCTTGATAGGGCTGACAAAGTGATTGACAACGTTATGGATAAAGTGGTTTCACTCGGCGGAGTAGTGTCAGGTGAGCATGGTATTGGTGTGACAAAGCTGAAGTACCTTGATCCAGCTCTTGTTGAAAAACTTTCTCAGTATCGTCGCAAGGTTGATCCGAAAGGAATTATGAATCCCGGAAAGCTGGAAGATTATGAAGCGCTTGATCATATCTTTACACCGTCATTCAATTTACTTGAACTTGAGGCGCATATTCTCCGTCGTGCCCAGATTGAGGAGCTTTCAAAAAAAGTTGATTACTGTATCCGATGCGGTAAGTGCAAGACTGATTGCTGTGTTTACTATCCATTGCGGGGAATGTTTTATCATCCACGGAACAAAAATCTTGCCATTGGTTCATTGATCGAGGCGCTTCTTTTTGATGCTCAGCGAGAGCGTTCAGCGGATTTTGCCCTTCTGAAGTGGCTTGAAGAGGTTGCCGATCACTGTACCATATGCCATAAATGTCTCAAGCCGTGTCCGGTAGATATTGATAGTGGTGAGGTTTCGGTGCTGGAGCGTGAAATTCTTTCAGAATGGGGCTATAAGCACTCTTCGCCGCTTACAGAATTAACCTTGCGTTATCTTGATAGTCGTTCGCCAGTTTTCAATGCGATTTTCCGCAGGACCGTGCTCAGGATAGGTGGGGCCGTTCAGCGGGTGAGTAATAAAATATCCGCACCTCTGCAGCCGGAACTTGATCCGCCGGAGCTTTATCCATTAAGGCTTTTGCGTTCGCCGGTACCGCCAGTACCTGAAGAGACTTTGCGAAATCTGCTGCCTGAATGCGGCCCTGATCAGGTGATTGTGTTTGAACCTTCCGGAGAGGTTAAAAGTAACGTTTTTTATTTCCCTGGATGCGGATCAGAACGCATGAACTCCTCAATTTCAATGGCCGCTCTTCATGTCTTGCTTGAACTTGGAGTTAGGGTTGTGCTGCCGCCACCGTTTCTTTGATGCGGCTTTCCTGCTCATGTCAATGCTAAGCGTGACCAGTATTCGAGCATTGTACTTCGCAATACCGTGATGTTCAGCCAGATCAGAGAGATGTTTTCCTACCTTGATTTCGACGCCTGCGTTGTTACCTGCGGAACCTGTATGGAAGGGCTCGATGCTATTGAAACCGGTAAGCTTTTTGGTGGAAAAATTATTGACGTTACAACTTATACTCTTGACAAAGGTCTGAAGCTTGAGGGGAGAGAAGATTATCTTTATGATGCACCGTGCCATGATTCGCTTTTTGGCAAAGCAGATCAGACGCTTCGCACTCTGGGAGGTTTTGGAAGCGTGACTGCAGTACCGCACTGCTGTTCAGAGGCTGGTACTCTGGCACTCTCTCGACCTGATATTACCGATTCGATGCTTCACCGAAAAAGAGATGCGATTATGGATGTTATGCATGGAAAAAAGAAGGCTGTCATCCTTACCAATTGTCCATCCTGTGTGCAGGGACTTGGAAGAAATCTTGATCTTGGCATTGAACCAAGACATATTATTGTAGAACTAGCTGAAAAACTGTCTGGTGCCGGATGGAAGCAAAGTTTGCAAAATCGGATTTTAAAGGGAATAGTGGTAAGTTTTTAATCATGTTTTGTGACTTAACCCGTTATATGATTTCTATATTATTTTATA
>Ga0073936_10004529_pt1 | contig 19216 bp, 16 predicted proteins | sample AliMusrvi5mmetaG_FD_87041 | JGI IMG/M metagenome (GOLD analysis project Ga0073936, IMG submission 87041) | Freshwater lake bacterial and archeal communities from Alinen Mustajarvi, Finland, to study Microbial Dark Matter (Phase II) - Alinen... | ecosystem: Environmental > Aquatic > Freshwater >... | reverse complement strand
TGTCATCACCGTGTCCATTCTTCAATGAATGGACATTCTCGCTCCGTCCACTCGATTGCTCAATGAATACGGTTTACCAAATCACTGCCACATTGAACAGGCGCGCAAGACCGTACGCTTACGTCTCAAGTCTCAAGATAGAAAGTGAACCTGAGACTCCGGCAGGATCTTGTCACATGTGACAGGAACCCAAACGCCTCAGGTCTCATTTCTACCTGAGACGGCGGCCCGACGGTTGTTTTCGGGCGCACATCAAACATCCCTGCCCGCCCCGTTTACAAAGAATTGACTTCGCCGTCTTCATCGAGCATGGCCGGCGATACACTCCTCTCAGGGATGGCAAGAGAATAGCGTGCATGGCGTCGTTCGCCATGACGCACCAGTGCGCCTTTGGTAACCATATCGGCAAGATCACGAGTTGCCGTGGCCGACGATGCTCCGGTGATGCTCGCATAGTTACCGGCGCTCAAGCCACCCTCAAATCCCTTCGGACCTTCGCGCAGCATACGAAGCACGGCCTTCTCCTGCCGCTCATTGAGTTGGCCGCGCAGGCTGTCCAACAACCTCGCTTTATCGATCAGAAAGTCCACGCTGGCTATCGTGCGCCGCTGGGCTTCAATCGTGACCGCGGAAAACCACGAAAGCCACTTCGTCACCTCGTTGCTTTTATTCGCTGCTTCAAGCGCAGCGTAATAGGCCTTGCGTCGAATCAGAATCGTCGCCGCCAGTGCCGTGAGCGTCGGCTGGCCCATTCCCTGCGCCAGTGCCTTTTCGGCGATGGCCCGGCCGATGCGACCGTTGCCGTCTTCAAAAGGATGAACGGAAACGAAATAGAGATGCGCCAGTCCGGCTCGCGTCAGAGCGGGCAGCGGCTCGCGTCCCCCCGGCGCGGTACGGTTAAACCACTTGATAAAGCGCGCCATCTGTTTGGGCACATCCCTTGACGAAGGCGCCTCAAAATGCACTTCTGGGCTGTGGATAGCGCCCGACACCACCTGCATCGGGGTCGGATCAGTCCGATAGCGTCCTATGTCCTTGAGGTCGCGCCGTCCGTGTGTGATCATCCGGTGCCACGCAAAGAGCGTTTCATCGGATAGCGGCGCGGCGAAATTGCGGTAGAGATCAACCATCATTTCCGCGATCCCCTGCTCCGCCGGTCCGATTCGCCTCTTGTCGGTCGCAAAACCCAGCTGCCGACGAATGGAGGATTGCACGCTCGCCCGGTCGAGCATTTCCCCCTCAATCTCAGAGGTCGTGACCGCCTCGGTGCTGATTGCTTCGATAGTGAGTTGCTCCTGATCTCCCGGCCCCAGATGCTTCACCACGCCGACTAGTACGCCGCTACCACGCAAGAAATGCTGTTCCGCCTTTGCAAGATGCGGCGCGTTCCACGCGAAGTTTGGCCAATCCGGTTGTTGCCAGTTCCACTGCATGAGCGATAGACCCCTATTCTATCGCTCACATTATGCATGTTCTCTGATTGATAGCAAGCATTCCATCGCTCACTGTTGTTGAACGCCAGCGTGTCCATACACTGCTGGGACCGTTGAAATGGAATCGAGGATCGCCCCTGCCCTGTCGTCCCCGTCCTAAAATTCGTCGTCACCAAGCAAAAGCCAAAGCAGAAAATCACGACAATTTATTGCTTTCATGAAAGAGAGAAATGGACTATTCTCCCTTTCATGAAAACGATAGTCGTTGCAAATCAAAAGGGTGGCTCGGGGAAATCGACTTCGACCGTGCACCTCGCCGTCGCGGCTGAACAGGCGGGCGATGGGCCGGTACTGATATCAGATACTGATCCCCAAGGCAGCACCGGCGACTGGTTCAATCAGCGTAAGCGCTCAGACATTCATACGCCGCGCTATGCTCCCCTCACCCTCTCCGATCTCTCGAATAACTTGCGCGCTCTGGCAGATGCTGGCGCATCGTATCTCTTTATAGATACCGCCCCGTCCATCGGTAGCGTCAATGCCGAGCTGTTTGCCGCCGCGGACCTGATTCTGATTCCTTTGAATCCCACACCGACCGATCTGCGCGCCTTGGTCAAAGGCCTGCCCATGATCAAGAGGTCCGGCAAGCCGTTCAATTTCTTGCTTGCAAGAGTGCGCCCCAACCTTCGGAATAACGATGGCGTTGCGATGGCGCTGGAGGCGCTGGGCCTGGTTTTGCCAGCCCGCATGCACGAACGGGTCATTTATGCCGATAGTTTTGCGCACGGCAAGACGGCTTTTGAGATTGACCCCGCCGGTATAGCCGCGCAAGAGCTGACATCCATATGGGCCTCCCTGAAGGCGAAAATTCTTGAAAACGAGAAAATAAGAAAACCAGAAAGGGAGAACGTAGCTTGAGCAAACGTCCATCGATTGATCTGATGTCTCTGACCTCCGAACAGGCAGCCCCTATGGCCGAGGCAACGCAGCGAACGCCGATGGAAACAATAAAGCCTAAGCCAGACCCAAAGCCCAGACCAGAGGCCGCCGCTCGGTCGAAGGCAGTGAAAACAGAAAATCTTGAAGCCCTGGCATTTAAAGTATCCCCGGTCTTCCGGAAACGTTTCCGCCAGCGCGCCGTCGCCGCAGACTTGAAACTCAATGAGCTGCTCTTTGAGGCACTGGATGCGTGGGAAGAGAAGCACGGGTTTAAAAAGTAGAAATCTCCCTTTCAAGAATTCCGACGTTCGCGAAATCTCCCTTTCGCTAAATCTCACTTTCGTGAAACTTGTAATTCTCACTTTCCACCTTTGATGCTGAGATAGAAAGTGAGAAAACGAGAAGGATTGAAAGCAAGAAAGAGAGAGAATGGGAAAGCGATAAAACAAGAATTCTCAAAACTGAGAATTCTCGCTGTCCCGGTTACGGGTTTGGGTTCCGCTCATAGCGGCGCTTGCAGAATCCGATGAAAGCCGCGTCGGGGCGTTTAAACTGCGGCTTGCCTGTATCAACCCAAAACGTTCGCCATTCCGTTTCCAGCCAGTGTACGTCGTAGCCCGGTGCCACAATTCTCGCGTCATGGTACGTCTCGGGATCGAGTAGCGGAAAGATGGTGTTGTCGGAGGAGGGCAGGGCCTTCACTGTTTTTCGGTTGGTGAACTTAACATTCGTGCCGTCAAATGACATGGCATAGTCAGGCATGTGGCTATGGCTGGCATCCTCTTCACAGATGATGTTTACGAGCCGCCGGAATTCATAGTCATCGGAAGACGAGCCACATTTCTTCTTGAGCAGTTCCACGGAGATGATCCATTCGTCCTGCTGTCCGCAGTGCTTGCGAGCCAGTTCGTATATGCGCCTTTCCAGAGGCTTGCGAAGCCGAAAATAGTCCCGGCTCAATGTCAGGATTTCGCGGGCCGTGACCGCGTTGAAAACCCAGTCTGACAGATTGATGCGCAACTCCGTCATCCGGCCGCTGGAAGTCTGCCTGATGATTCGCCAGCTATCGATTAGCCCGAAGCCCTCGGTCACTTCATCGCCGCCTGTCTTGATATTCGTTCTGATACGCGTTCCGCTCAGGCGGTCGAGCGCCCCCTTTAGCTGCTCGTATCCGCGCCCATCCGTGTTGCGATTCGTCGATACCAGCAAATCATAGGCTTTCAGATGAAGAGTCTTGTGCAATTCCGCGCCCGTGTTCATTTTTGCGACGAGCTGGCTGATGCAATAAATCAAAATGTCCTTATCGTGGATGGTCGCGAGGCCTAGCGTACTTGGCACGATTGAGATTTTGACGCCCTTGTGTTCATATTCCCGAATGCCTACATCCGGCTTGGTTGCCAGAGAGAATATCGGATGCTCCATCGATCCCATATCATCCTTCGGAATCGCGTCAGTTACGTCGCAGATGAAGAAATCCTGAATAGGATGGCGGTCAGGAAGGAGAGGGGAGCGGGGATTGTTTGCGGCAGTGGTCATGGGTGAGCCCTACGTGTGTTTGCACAGAACGATGCAGCTTCGTGCTTTTACACGGAAATGTCAAGTATCGTGTTATCACCCGGAATCGCTGGCATTTCGTGCTTTCACACAGAAACTTCCTTGATCGTGCTTTTACACGGAAGACTTCGGGTATCCACACGGCCGCTATTGTGCATTTACACGGAAGCCATCGTGTATTTGCACGGGCGGCCGTCTGTTTATGGCCCATGTATCAGACACTTGCAGGGCCAGTGCAACCTCGTAACACAGTCTTTAACTTAAACATAACTTAAATAACACAGGCACGGGCTGTGGATAAATATTTCGAGAATTTGCCTGTACCGTTACCACTCCCACACCAGCACCGCCTCTTAGGGGCTTCGCCCCCGCCGGCTCGCTCGCTACGCTCGCCCCAGGACGCTTACGCGTCCTTTCCCACCCGGCATCCCCAAAAACGACGTTCGCTAAACGCTCACGAATCTTTTTATCGATGTGGAAACAACCAGCCGATTCCTTACTGACACAACGTGTGGAGAGGACAGCAAGCTCGGCAATATGAAGACGACGCTTCGAACCGAGGGGGCGGAGCTTAAAGGGCAGGGCCATCAGAAATCCCCACAGACGCCTCAAAGTCCTCGGCACGGAAGGAACGCCGGTATCGGCGGAGGGGAGGGGGCACGAGTCCGTTACCGAGCGGCTTCGAGGCTCGTATGAGAATCTTCCGGATCTGCGGATTTCCTTCCCACGGGTGCGTGCCGGGCAGCGATGTTTTTATTAGACTCCGCCGCGCCGTGTCCTATAGAAGGTTACGCACTTTGCTCCTTAAAACTGCCTTCTGCCCGACTGACATCCAATGCACGATAACCAACAGCAACCCGCCGAACGATTCTTCCCGCCGGAAGATATGGTTACCGCCAGCGAACTACGCGAGTTCCTGTACTGCGAGCGCGCGTGGTTTCTGAACCGTCAGGGATACCGGGTATCGGCGGAGGCGGAAGGGCACCGCGCCGCCGGAGTTGCATTTCATCAGGTACGTGCCGAGGCGGGCAGGGCGGGCGCCAGTCCCTGGCCGCTCCGCTGGGCGATCATTCTCGCTGTCGCCGGTATGGTGATCCTGCTACTTCAGTTCTGGTAACGGCAGATGACGCTGATGCCGGTACTCATTGCCACCGTGCTGATTCTGGCAGCCGTTTACGTGCTTGTCCGGTCGCGCGCTCAACGTCGTATCGGTGGATTACCGGACGGAGAACTGGTTTACAGCGACAACGTCGCCGGGGACTGCCCTTTGCTGGTGTCGCGCCGCTGCGGACTCAAAGGCAAACCGGACGCGCTGGTGCGGACCGAATCAGGCCATCTCATCCCGGTCGAGCGCAAGAAAACACTCGCGCCGCACCGTGGCCCGTATGACGGTGACCTCATTCAGGCGGCGGTCTACTGCATTCTGGTCGAGGAGGAGTCGGGCCGGGCACCGCCCTTCATGCGGATTCAGTATGCCGACCGATGGTTTGACGAGCCCTATACGCCGGAACTGAAGCGATGGGTTCTGGAAAGCTGCGCCCGTCTCCGGCAGGCGCGCCGCCAGAGCGATTGCCATCGATCGCACCGGATTGCCGCCAAATGCCGCAACTGCGGGCAGCGGGGGAATTGCGGAGAGGCGCTGTAGGGGAGGGTGCCGACCCATTCGCCCTGGAATCGCCCAGTCCCGCCATCCGGTCATTCCGGACTTTACAAGGATGCGTTATTCTGGTAGCACCTTAAAAGGTGCCTTCACAAGGAGTGGTCCCATGCTTGACATCACGAGCGACATTCAATCGCTGACGACATTTCGCCGCCGATCCGGCGACTTCATGAAGCAGCTGAAGAAAACCAAACGCCCCGTGGTACTCACGGTTAAGGGCAAGGCTGCGGCCATCGTTCAGGATGCCGCCGCCTACCAACATCTTCTCGACATCGCCGCCAGCGCCAGCGCGGAGGAGGGTATCCGTCAGGGCCTCGACGACGTGAAGCAGGGGAAAGTGCGGCCAGCGAGGGAGTTTTTCGCGGACTTCGAAGTCGAGCATGGCATACCTCGTTAATCTCTCCGCCCGCGCCCAGCGCGATCTCGCCCAAATCTACCGGCGGATCAACGCCGCCGATTCCGACGCCGCGCTGAAATGGTATCGCGGGTTCAAGCAGGCGATTCTGAGCCTGGAAGAACAGCCGAACCGATGCCCCGTGACCCCCGAAAATGACAAGCTCCGGCACCTCCTCTACGGCAACAAGCCGCATATCTACCGCGCGATATACCGCGTCGTGGAGAAGCAGAAGCTGGTGGACCTGCTCCATGTCCGGCACGGCGCACGGGGTGGATTTAAGGGACGGATGTAGCATAATCCTTGTCCACAGCTACGTACGCAGTGTAGATAAGAGATGTTTTTAAATACCATAGACTGACACATGCACTGGATAGCTCCCTCAGAAAAAGATAACGGCAACAGTTCTCTGGAGAAGCGCCTCTGGGCCGCCGCCGACCAGTTTCGCGCCAATTCCGGGCTCACCGCCGCTCAGTATTCGCAGCCGGTCCTCGGCCTCATTTTCCTGCGATTCGCCGAAGTGCGTTTTTCTGCCGTCCACGCAAAACTGGAGAAAGCCGCATCCTCATCTCGCCGCGGCTCGCGTGTCGATGATCCCGGCGCATACCACGCAGAGAGTGTTCTCTATCTTTCACCCGGCGCCCGCTTTGATCACCTGCTTTCCCTGCCGGAGGCGGCAGACGTGGGAAAAGCCATCAATGACGCGATGCGCGATATCGAGAAGCACAATGCTGAGCTTGCCGGTGTACTCCCCAAAACCTACAACCTCTTCACCATCAGGCTCCTGAAGGAGTTGCTTAAAACGGTTTCGGAGATTCCCGCATCATCCGATTACGATGCGTTCGGGCGAATCTATGAATATTTCCTCGGCGAGTTTGCGCGCACGGAAGGCCAGAAGGGCGGAGAGTTTTACACTCCGTCAGCCATCGTCCGCCTCCTGACGGAAATTATCGAGCCCTACCACGGCCGCATCCTCGATCCGGCCTGCGGCTCAGGCGGCATGTTTGTTTCTTCAGCGCGGTTTATTGCCGAGCATAAGAAAAACCCCGCTTCCGAACTTTCCATCCACGGCATAGAAAAGACCGACGACACCGGCCGCCTCTGCCGGATGAACCTCGCGGTGCATGGTTTGGATGGCGACATCCGACACGGCGGCAACGTCAACAGCTACTATGACGATCCGCACGAGGCGACCGGCAAGTTCGACTTCGTCCTAGCCAATCCGCCGTTTAACGTCAACTCCATCGACAAGGAACGGCTGAAAGACGCAGTCGGACCAAAACGCCGCTTCCCGTTCGGCATGCCCCGCACCGACAACGGCAATTACATATGGATACAGCTGTTTTACTCGGCGCTGAATGAAAAGGGGAGGGCGGGATTCGTCATGGCCAATTCTGCCTCGGATGCCCGAGCATCCGAGCAGGATCTGCGGCAGAAACTCGTCGAGGCACATGCCGTGGACGCCATCGTCGCGGTCGGACCAAACATGTTTTACACGGTCACGTTGCCCTGTACGCTTTGGTTCCTCGACAAAGAGAAGGGAAAGACGCCGCGCGCCGACAAGGTACTTTTTCTCGACGCTCGCCACGTTTACCGACAAGTGGATCGGGCACACCGCGACTGGTCGCAGGTCCAGGTCAGCTTTCTGGCTAATACAGTGCGCCTATACCGGGGCGAGGAGCTGGATTTCACGCTCGGTGGCACGGAAGCAAAAGCCAAAGTTGCGGAGGTTTTCGGCAGGAAGCCGACGTACGCCGATGTACTTGGCTTATGCAAATCGGCTTCTCTCGCGGAAATAAGAGCGCAGGGCTGGTCTCTCAATCCGGGCCGGTATGTCGGCGTCGCACCCGGAGAGGATGTCAGCGACGAGGATTTTAAGACACAGTTCGAAGCGTTAAATGAAGAATTCGAGACGCTCATAGCTCAGGCGCGCGAACTAGAGCAAACTATCGCAAGTAACGCGGCAGAAATTCTGGAGGCGTGATGAAACTCTCCACGTTCTTGGATGTTCCACCCAACTGGCCAGTAATTCCGCTCGTGAAATTTGCGACAAAGGTGGGAAGTGGAGCGACACCGCGTGGCGGAAAGGCCGTATACCTTAATGCTCGCGTCTCACACGCTCTCATTCGCAGTCAACATGTCTTTGATAGATGGTTTGACACTACCAATATTGCCTTTATCTCCGAAGAGCATTCGCGTGAACTTAGAAACGCCGAGGTTCGCTCAGGAGATATTCTCCTGAATATTACTGGCGATGGGACCACTTTTTCTCGCACCTGCATAGTCCCAGACGACGTGCTTCCTGCCTGCGTTAACCAGCATGTTTCAATCATTCGCGTGGATCGGACGTGTTGCCTCCCAGAGTACCTGTTAGCGTTTCTTACACATCCACTCACTAAAGGCTACGTCGAGTCCTTCAACACTGGGGGGAGCCGGCGGGCCATAACCAAGGGCCACATCCAGTCTTTTGAGGTTCCGCTCCCTCCACTGCCATTGCAGCGACGGATCGCCGACACCTTATCAGCCTATGACGAACTCATAGCAAACAACAAGAAGCGTGTCTGCATTCTGGAACAAATAGCGAGGTCCCTCTTTCGCGAGTGGTTCGTCTATTTCCGCTTTCCCGGAAACGAAAGCATCCACTTCATCGCTTCTCCGCTCGGCGAAATACCTCAAGGGTGGGCGGTCAAGCCATTAACATCGCTCATAGACGACCAAATCGGTGGCGGTTGGGGTGCAGAAGCGCCAGATGAAAGCCACAGTGAAACCGCCTGGGTCATTCGTGGGACGGACATTCCTGGTGCTCGGAGCTGCCAAATCGAAGCTGTCCCTCGTCGCTTTCATACCGCCTCAAATCTTCGCTCACGCTGCCTCCAAGCAGGGGACATTTTATTTGAGGTCTCTGGTGGAAGCAAAGGCCAGCCAGTCGGACGTACCTTGCTGGTGACACGGGAACTTCTGTCTGCATTTGGTGGTGAGTCAGTGATTTGTGCCAGCTTTTGCAAGCGCATTCGTCCTGATGCTGGCTCTTACGGCTCCGAATTACTCTACCTCTCATTTCTCGAAGCCTACGAATCCGGTGAGATTGAGCAGTTTCAAGTTCAATCGACGGGCATCTCGAATTTTAAATGGACGGAATACATTCAGAAGGTCGAGCGAGTCATTCCACCTGAATGGCTTAGGGTGCGCTTCCGCAACGTTGTTGCGCCGATTTTTTCACAGCTCGCGTCGCTTGGTCTGCAAATTCAAAATCTTCGTCGTACCCGCGACTTGCTGCTCCCACGCTTGCTATCGGGGCAGGTGAAGCTGAAAACGGATTGAGCCTATGACCCACGCTTACAGCGAAGAGCATTTAGTCGAACTGCCTGCCATCGGCCTATTTGGCGAACTGGGCTGGACGACGGTCTCCGCGCTGGAGGAACTGCTTGGGTCGGATGGCACGCTGGGCCGCGAAACGAAGGGCGAGGTGGTGCTCGTCACGCGCCTCCGCGCGGCACTGGAACGGCTCAATCCAACAATGCCAGCTGAGGCGATCACTAAGGCCATTGATGAGGTGATCCGCGACCGCTCCGCCACGACTCCCGAGGGTGCCAACCGCGAGGTTTATCAGATGCTCAAGGATGGCATCGCCGTCCCAGTGCTGGAAAAGGAGCATGGCACCCAGAAAACCGAGCGCGTACGGGTGATCGATTGGGGAACACCGACTGAGAACGACTTCCTTCTGGTCAGCCAGTTCAGCGTTACCGGAACGCTTTACACCTGTCGCCCGGATCTCGTGGGCTTCATCAACGGTTTGCCTCTGGTAGTCGTTGAACTTAAGAAACCGGGCGTACCCGCGCGGGCGGCGTTTGATGAAAACCTCACCCACTACAAGCAGGCGATCCCGGCGCTTTTTTGGTACAACACATTCCTCATCGCCTCCAATGGCACGGACAGCCGTATCGGCTCGATGACGGCCGACTGGGAGCGATTCTTCGAGTGGAAGCGGATCGAGAGCGAAAACGAGCCTCGCAGCGTCTCGCTCGACGTGATGCTTCGCGGAACGTGCGAAAAGACCAGGTTTCTCGATCTCGTCGAAAACTTCACACTGTTCTCCGAGCATAAAACTGGGCTGGTGAAGATCATCGGCCAGAACCATCAGTTCCTCGGCGTCAACAATGCCATTGCCTCCATGCTCGAAGCTCGAAAACGGGGCAGCGGGCGGGCAGGGGTCTTCTGGCAAACGCAGGGTAGTGGCAAAAGCTTCTCCATGGTGTTCTTCGCCCAGAAGGTGCTTCGGAAAGTTCCGGGTAACTGGACGTTTGTCGTCGTGACCGACCGCGTGGAACTCGATGATCAGATCGCCAAAACATTTAAAGCTAGTGGCGCGGTCAGCCAGGAGGAGGGGGATCGTTGCCATGCCGGGAGCGGTGCGCAGCTCCGGGAGCTGCTGCGCGGCAATCACCGTTATGTCTTCACGCTGATTCAGAAATTCCAGACGCCGGAAACGCTCTGCGACCGCCCCGACGTGATCGTGATGACGGACGAAGCGCACCGCAGCCAGTACGACACGCTGGCGACCAACATGCGCGCCGCGCTCCCCAATGCACTATTTCTGGCCTTCACTGGCACGCCGCTGATCGCGGGAGAGGAGCGGACCAAGGAGATATTCGGCGATTATGTCTCGATTTATGACTTTCAGCAGTCGATGGAAGACGGCGCCACGGTGCCCCTCTTCTATGAAAACCGCACGCCGGAACTGCAATTGGTCAACCCGGATCTCAACGAGGACATTTACGAGCTCGTGGAAGAGGCGCAACTCGACTCCGATCAGGAGAATCGTTTAGAGCGCGAACTTGGAAGGCAGTATCACATTCTCACCCGCGATGACCGCCTGGAAACCATCGCAGAAGACATCGTCAGGCATTTTCTGGGGCGGGGATTTGTCGGTAAAGCCATGGTCGTCGCTATCGATAAGGCCACTGCGTTGAAAATGTATAACAAAGTGCGCGAACACTGGGCCGTGGAAAAGGACCGCGTCCTTGCGCAATTAAAGCGCACTGACCTCATTCAGGAGGAAAGGGAGGATCTCGTAAAGCGCCTCGACGTGATCGCCACCACTGACATGGCGCTGATCGTGTCACCGGGCCAGAACGAAATCCCCCTAATGCAAAAGCACGGGCTCGATATTGTCCCGCACCGCAGGCGCATGAACGAAGAAGACCCGCCTCTGGATGAGAAGTTCAAGGACACCAAAGACCCGCTGCGTATCGTATTCGTCTGTGCCATGTGGCTGACGGGTTTCGACGCGCCGAGTTGTTCGACCATCTATCTCGACAAGCCCATGCGCAACCACACGCTCATGCAGACCATTGCTCGGGCTAATCGTGTATTCCCCGGCAAGCACAGCGGTGTGATTGTTGACTACGCCAACGTCTTCGCGTCACTGGAAAAGGCACTGGCGATCTATGGCGCAGGCAAGGGCGGCGATATGCCAGTGCGGGACAAACAGGCACTTGCCGATGCACTGCGAAAAAGCATCGAAGACGCGTTGCGCTTCTGTTCCGGTCATGGTGTTGATGTCACTGGAATTGAAATGCTTCCGGCCGGCAGCATGGATCGTCTGCAGAAAATCGATGATGCCGTGAATGTTCTGATAGCTCCCGACCCGCTCCGGCGTGAGTTTATGGAGCATGAGCGTCTCACGGCCACGCTGTTCAGCGCGGTAAAGCCTGATCCGGCGGCATTGGAGTTCGCTGGTGCCGCTATTTGCCTTACATCCATCGCCGAAGCGATCCGCGCGAAGCGAAATCCGAATCCCGCCGACATTTCCAGCGTCATGGGCGATATATCCCGTCTGCTCGACGATTCCATCACCGGTATCGCGATACCGGTTAGTCCGGCCGCGGCGATCGATCTGTCGAAGATTGACTTCGATGCGCTCCGCCAGAGGTTTAAGGAAACCAAACACAAGAACACCGACCTCGAAGTGCTCAAAGCCGCCATCCGCGCCCAACTGGAGAAGATGATTCGTCTGAACAAGACGCGCGCGAATTTTCAGGATAAGTTCGAGGAACTGATCGAGTCCTACAATTCCGGCAGCCGCAACATCGAGGATCTCTTCAGCGAACTCGTAAAACTGAGCCAAACCTTAAGCGACGAACAGCACCGGCATGTCCGCGAACAGATGACAGAAGAGGAACTCGTCGTGTTTGACATCCTGACGCGGCCAGCACCGGAACTGACGACCGAGGAGCAGACAGAAGTGAAAAAGGTGGCAAAACAGCTCCTGGCCCGCCTGAAAGGCCTGCTGGTACTCGACTGGCGGAAACGCCAGGCTGCCCGCGCACGCGTCGAGGAAGCTATCAGGGACTTCCTCGATGACGGGTTGCCTCGCGCGTACACCACCGACGCATACAAGCAAAAATGCTCGGCGGTGTTTGAGCACTTCTACGAAAGTTATCCGGGGCGGGAAGTTAATGTCTATACCGGAATGGTGTGAACAGCCCGCAAAACAGATAAGGTACGCCCCACATGCATATCTCTAAGCTCCAGCTCGTCAATTTCCGCAACTTTGACCGCGCGAACCTTCTGTTCAAGAAAGGTGTCAATACCATCATCGGAGAAAATGGCTCCGGTAAGACGAATCTCTTTCGGGCGATCAGACTGCTTCTGGATGACAACATGCTTCGGTCTGCCTACCGATTGGAGGAAAAAGACTTCAACCGCGGTTTGGCGAACTGGCGTGGGCACTGGATCATCATCAGCCTGGAGTTTGACGAGGTTTCGCAAGATGAGGCGATCCAGTCTCTCTTCCTTCATGGTACTGGAAATATTGAAGATGGCTTAATCGGGCGCGCCACCTACAATCTGATCTTTCGGCCGAAACTCTCGATTCGGACCCAGCTGTCCCAGGTTCAACAGGGCGATCAGCAGACCCTGACGGCGATAAGGAGCGCACTGACGATAGCCGACTACGAGACTATCCTGACGGGAAAGAGCACGGCCGACTTCACAGATCCAGCTGTCTACCGAACAATCGTCGGTGACTTTGATACTGCTCAGTTCGGCGAAGAATTAGATCATCCAGAGATCGGCCTCAGAATTTCAAGTATCCTCTCCCTTTCGAATGAAATCTGTGTCACGTTCGTCCAGGCACTCCGCGACGTTGTAACCGACTTCCAAAACAACCGCACGAATCCGTTGCTCACACTGCTGAAGAGTAAGAGCGGCGACATCGACCCGGCACAATTTGCTCCGATCACCGGCCTCGTGAATGATCTCAACACACGGATTGAGGGGTTACCTGACGTCCAGAACATACGCACGGACATCCGCAAGACGATTACCGATGCTGCAGGCGAAACCTACTCACCGACTTCCCTGTCAATCCGATCTGACCTTCCGGATGAAGCAGACAAGCTGTTCCAATCCCTCAAACTCTTTGTCGGCGAATCAGAAAAAGGGTATGAAGGGGCCATCCACGAGCTGAGCTTAGGCGGCGCCAACCTGATTTACCTCACGCTGAAGTTGCTGGAGTTTCAGTATCAGAAAATAAAGCAGTCCTTTGCCAATTTGCTGCTTATTGAAGAGCCCGAAGCCCATATTCACACCCACATCCAGAAAACGCTTTTCGATAAGCTTAACTATTCAGATACCCAGGTTATCTATAGCACCCACTCCACCCATATCTCCGAAGTGAGCAACGTGGAAAATATCAATATACTAGGGCGTTCGGGATCTCGCTGCGAGGCCTACCAGCCAGCCACCGGCCTGAACGCCGAACAGATCGGCAACATTCAGCGATATCTCGATGCGGTCCGCAGCAACCTTCTCTTTGCCAAGAGTGTCGTCCTCGTAGAAGGGGACGCCGAAGAGATCCTGATACCGATTCTGATCAAGAAAGTTCTGGGCGTCAGCGTGGATGAGCTTGGCATCAGTATCATTAACATCCGAAGTACCGGCTTTCAGAACGTTGCGATTCTCTTCCACGATGACCGTATTCGAAAGAGATGTGCACTCGTAACAGATTTGGATGCTGCGTTTTTCGACACGGACGAGGATTTCTTCGATACGGAGGCGGAAGCAAAAGCGAAGCTTAAAGCATTACGCTCGCAGGCCGCTGGCGCTACAAGAAAAACGTTCTTAGAGGCTTTTTGCGGAACTAATCCGTGGCTACAGTGCTTCTTTGCGCCGCACACTTTCGAGGTGGACTTTCTCGCCGCCGGAAACGGTACGCAGCTGACTGGCGTCTTAGATCAAGTTTATACGGTCCAGGCAGCGATTGACGACGCGCGGACCGAACTCGAATCGGCCGACCTCGCGATATCCGGCAAGCGCATCCTGACGATGGCTAATTACCTAGGGAAAGGATGGTTCGCTGTTCTACTTGGGAAGACAGTCGACCACCAGACGATCATTCCTCCATACATCATCAGCGCTGTGCTCTTTGCGCATGGCACTCCCAGCACGGAGATCGTCGCCAACATTTTAACGTACCGCTTACGTCACCTTGAGCAATCTCAACAGTTCGGTGCCGAAGTCATCAGCGGCTTCAGGCTCAAACTCGATGAATTCCGCAGAGGGAATCGGGATTTTCCCGATATACGTTGGGAGATGTTCTTGACGTTCATGGGTGATCCAATCAACGCGATTCTGGACTTGCTTTAGCTATGCCCGTCTGGAAAAAAGGCGACCTCAACCCGAGCCAAGAAGACGCCATCAACGAACCCGGAAGCGTCTTTCTCATCGCGTGTCCTGGTAGCGGAAAGACTCGGACCTTAACATACAAGCTGGCAACCCTGCTTTCTTCGATGGACTCCGAGAAGCAATGGATTGTGGCTATTACCTATACGCATAGAGCCGCGGACGAAATTCACGAACGAATTCTCGCGCTTGGGGTAGATACGGCTCGTCTGTGGATCGGGACGATCCATTCATTCTGTCTGGAGTGGATACTCAAACCTTATGCGATTTACCACAAAGCTCTCAGGCATGGATTTAGAATCATCAATTCGCACACTTCAGAGGAGCTGTTAACGGAACTCTGCAAGCCCTATAAGAACAGCAAAGTTACATTTTGGGACTGTGGGCACTACTACACCTCAACAGATCTCATGCTGAGCTGTCAGACATCACACAAGCGGCCACTGGTGTCAGCGATTCTTGAACAATACACCGCGACTCTCGGCGAGCGCCGGCAGATTGATTTCGAGTTGATCCTGCGTTATGCTTACGAGCTCATTGCCGCGAATCCCTCGATCTCCGTTTTGCTCGGTTCGCTATTCCCGAGCATCCTCGTTGATGAATATCAGGATACGAAGGAAATCCAGTACGCGATTATTGCTTCCATCTTACGGGCCGGAAAGGGAAAGACCACGACATTTATTGTCGGCGACCCAAACCAAGCGATCTACGGCTCTCTTGGAGGCTGTGCAATTGCGATCGAGGAGTTCCGCACTATGGCGGGCATCGAGATCAAAGAGCTCGACCTGTCATGGAATTATCGTTCCTCAACGAGGATCGTAGACTACTTCAGCAGGTTTGGCGTGAGTCAGTCGGAAGTGGTCGCCAAAGCAAAACACAAAGACGATGCCGGGATAATCTCGTTCGACGATTCGACGGTGCGAACGGCTCTGGAGGATCAACTCGTTTGCCTCATAAGACACAGCATTGAGAATCTGGGCGTCCTCCCTCAGGAGGTCTGTGTGTTGGCTCCACAGTGGATGCATCTGGCGAGTATGACCAGAAAGCTAGTCACGTCTTTGCCGGAGTATCGTTTCGATGGCCCCGGCATGGTTCCGTTTAGTCGCGATATCGACAACTTCTGGTACAAGTTGTCACGGATTGTTTTGACGGAAGCATCTCCGCGAATGTATGTGAGGCGGCTCCGATGGGCCGGAGAGACGCTCGCTGTCCTAGACGAGGCTGGCGTGAATATGGCGGGCCTTTCAAACAAGGCGCTGCTTCGGCATTGCAATTCGATTGCGGTTACAACATCGGATGGCCTTGCGTATTTGGCAGAGTTTTTCGAAACTTTATTCGCCCGTCTGGGCGTAGACTTCACCGGGGTCCCCGTTCTTCATGAACATCACAAGACGTTTTTCGAAAGCGCGCAAGCCAGAATCAGCAGGCTCCAGGCGGAAGGAGCGACGTTTATCGGCGATGTGGCCACCTTCAAGAAAGTATTCGAGAACCGTACGGGAATCACTGTTTCAACCATTCACGGAGTCAAGGGTGCCGAGTACGACACAGTTATCGCGTATGCGCTCCTTGAGGGCATGGTGCCGCACTTCAGCGACTCTGACGGCGAGGACAGTGCCAGAAGATTGCTTTATGTAATTTCGTCGAGGGCAAGAAAGCATCTTCATCTGATTTCAGAACGAGGGCGCATGAATCCGAAGAAGCAGGAGTATGCGCCAACGACGATTCTTTCGGAATGTTGTTTTTCCTATGACGAGTTGGCCTGATTCGCTGAACCTGGGCGAAGTCGTGGAACGCGCCTTAAGTGATCGAGCACCTGATCACGAACCGCGGGGGCGGCGAAGCTAAGCTGAATTGACCCAGACGCCCGCCACAGGCCGAACGAGGCCGTAGCATGGGACGTGAAATGCGCAATCGAGTCCGTTCAGGAGCAGCCACCTGCGAACCTGTCATTGCAAAACACGTACCAGTCGATACAATGTAAGCGTAAGGCTTACACCGCACTATGTATCACAGGGTAATATTCCAAGGCAAGAGTTCGTGTAATTTGCGCATGGGATGCTGGGCAATGCGTGCGATGACGTTACGGAGATAGGCTTCCGGGTCGATGGCGTTGAGTTTGGCGGTTTCGATGAGGGTGTACATGATGGCCGCGCGGCGGCCTCCGTCATCGGAGCCTGCGAAGGTCCAGTTTTTGCGGCCTATGGCAATGGGCCGGATGGCGCGTTCGGCGGCATTGTTCGTCATATCGAGACGCCCGTCGGTGGTATAGCGCATCAGCGCAGGCCAGCGGGTCAGGGCGTAGCGGATGGCCTGTGATAGGGAGCTTTTCTTGCTGCCGTGATTATGGGCAGTTTCCATCGCCTCCTTCAGCGCATTTAGCATCGGTATGGCGTATTGGATGCGTGCGTTCTTGCGCTCATCCGCCCTCTGGCCCCTTATATCGGCTTCGAGCTTAAACAGCGCCGCCATGCGCTCCAGCAAGTTCTTGGCTGCCGGTGAGCCGGTGGCCACATGCACCTCATAGAGCTTTCGTCTTACATGCGCCCAGCAGGCCACCTCGATCATCTGGGAGTTACCGGTGATGGGGTTGGTTTCATACAGACTGTTAAACCCGGCATAGCCGTCGGCATGCAGATAGCCGTGGCAGTCCTTGAGTAATGCCTCTGCCTGCTCGGCCTTGCGGTCAGGAGAGTAACGATAGAAGACTGCCGGAGGTATGCTTGAGCCCCAGGGCCGCTCGTCTCTCACGGCAACCCATAATCGCCCGGTCTTAGTTTTGCCCCGTCCAGGGTCAAGCACCGGCACGGGCGTATCGTCGGCATGTAAGGCTTGCCCGTCTTTTACATGGCTGGCAATGGCTTCCGAGAGCGGCGTAAGAAGTGCTGCCATCTGTCCTACCCAGCCTGCCAGGGTCGAGCGTTCCAGCTCCACGCCTTCACGGGCATAGATGACAGATTGTCTGTGCAGCGGCAGATGGTCGCAGTATTTTGCCGTCAGCACATGCGCCAGCAGGGCGGGGCCAGGAAGGCCACGTTCTATCGGCAGCCATGGCAGTGGCGCCTGGGTAATGGTCTCGCAGTCCCGGCAGCTCAGCTTGGGCCTTGCATGCACGATGACCTTAAAGTGCGATGGCACATATTCCAGCACTTCGCGTTCATCTGTTCCGATACGCGTAAGGCGCTTGCCGCCGCAGACGGGGCATGCGCAGGCCGCGTCATGTTCCACCCGCTCGCGCGGCAGGTGCTCTGGCAACGCCCGGCGCACCGGCTGGATTTTTTCCCGTTGGGATGGCGATGCCGATGATACTGGGGATGATGGCGGCGCAGTATGTTCTGCCTGGCCTTCCTCCAGCTCACCCAGCAGCAGCTCCATTTGCTCTATCTCATTATCGAGCTTCTCCGAGGAACGCCCAAACCGCGCACGCCGCAGCACCGCCAGTTGCATCTTGAGCTTCTCGATATGCAGCGTCTTGGCGTAGAGTTCCTGCTCATACAACTGAAGCCGCGTATCGCGGGCTTCAACCTCACCCTGCAAGGAAGCAGCAAAGGACCGCAGTTCATCAAGGGTTTCAGGAAGAGGTGATGTTGCCATTGCCATAGGTTTTATAGATCACAAACGTGTTTTTACCGCCAGTGTTTTTTGTAAGGCCTTACATGATTGCCGGGCGCTGTGGCAGCGGTGCAGCAAAGGTGCGACGCCAGTCCATGCCTTCGAGCAACAGCGCCAGTTGCGCGGACGTCATCTGATACCTCTCATCCATCACTGGCGGCCACATGAACCGCCCATGCTCCAGCCGTTTGGCAAACAGGCACAGGCCGGAGCCGTCCCAGTGAAGCGCCTTCACATAATCACCGCGTTTGCCACGGAACACAAACACATGACCAGAGAAGGGGTCAGAGCGCAGCACGTTCTTTACCTGTGCTGCCAGCCCATTAAACCCTTTGCGCATATCCGTGGGGCGGCAAGCAAGCCAGACCTGCGTGCCAGCAGACAGGAACATCATGCGCTGCTCTTTACCGCGCGCAGTACACGGCGCAGCGCAGACTCTTCAATCTTGCTATCCACTCGAAGCCGGATGCCGCCGGGAAGCTCCAGCTCTACCATGCCCGCTGAACGAGGGGCAGAGATCGCAGTGGGCACGCTCGCCTGGCCGCCAACCACACCCACGGGAATGAAACTCTGTTCGCTCCCCTTTACGCCAAGACGACCCTCCTGATACAGCTTGCGCCAGGAAAATACCAGATTCGCATTGATATCATGCCGCCGCGCTACTATCGACACCGACATGCCTGGCTTCATGGTCTCTTCCACAATGCGCCGTTTCTTCTCATTCGGCCAATGCCGCGTCGTCCGACGAGGAGCAGAAACAAAGGGCGTCATCTCCCGCTCTTCACTCAACGGGGCAAGGGGCAATTCTTCCAATAGCTCTGTCATCACCGTGTCCATTCTTCAATGAATGGACATTCTCGCTCCGTCCACTCGATTGCTCAATGAATACGGTTTACCAAATCACTGCCACATTGAACAGGCGCGCAAGACCGTACGCTTACG
>Ga0073936_10004525_pt1 | contig 19230 bp, 14 predicted proteins | sample AliMusrvi5mmetaG_FD_87041 | JGI IMG/M metagenome (GOLD analysis project Ga0073936, IMG submission 87041) | Freshwater lake bacterial and archeal communities from Alinen Mustajarvi, Finland, to study Microbial Dark Matter (Phase II) - Alinen... | ecosystem: Environmental > Aquatic > Freshwater >... | reverse complement strand
CTACGTTGCAGGAAAGAACTGAATATCCTTCAGGATTTTTGGAATGCGGAATTTTAAAATGTTTATAATAAAACACGAACTTGATTAAAGGAGATAGGCAATTTTTATTAATTTTGAGTTTTGGATAAAATATAGCCTATCTTTGAAGAGTTTTTGAAATTTTTGTAAACGTTGGTTTACATATCTCAGTATAGAACCGGGGTATGGGTCTGGTTCCTCCCCGGTTTTTTTTTGCTCTTAATTTGAAATCCTCCAAAAGTTGTTGCATGAAAAAAGATAAAAACCCCATTGCAAGCCTACGCCGGCAAGCAGAAGCTAATCAGAAAAAGAGAACTTCAAATGAGAATTCTTTTGATTCCGAAGCCGATTGTCTTAAGCTAATTCATGAATTGGAAGTTCACCTGTTTGAACTTGAATTGCAAAACCAGGAACTTGTGCAGGCAACAACTGATGCGAGGCTAATGACTGCGAAGTACAGAAACCTCTATGATTTTGCAGCCACAGGATACTTTACACTTTCAAAAGATGGCAAAATTTCGGACATGAATTTTTGTGGTGCAAACATGCTGGGAAAGGAACGTTCCTATTATAAAAATAAATTTTTGATTGTTTTTGTTTCAAATGAAACGAAAACAATTTTTAATCATTTTCTTGAAAACATCAGTGATAGCAATTCGAATGAAAACTGCGACAATGTTTTTTCATCAGATGACAATGCACAATTGTATGTTCACCTTACGGAAATTAAAATTAAGGATAATGGCCATTTCCTAATAACAGCAGTGGATATTTCAAAACTTAAATTGTCGGAAGATGAGCTGAAAAAAACGCTGACAAAACTTGAATGTTCGAATAAAGAGCTCGAGCAATTTGCTTATGTGGCTTCGCACGATCTGCAGGAACCATTGCGTATGGTTACAAGCTATACACAATTGCTTGCTGACAGATATAAAGACAAACTTGATGATGATGCCAGGGAATTTATAGCGTATGCTGTGGATGGCGCAAAACGGATGGAGATATTGATCAACGATCTGCTGAAATTTTCGCGATTGAGTACACGCCAAAACCCACATTCTCTTACAAATTGTAATAAGATACTTGACCAGGTGAAAACTACTCTTTCATTGATGATAGAGGAGAAAAATGCTTTGATCACCGGCGATATATTGCCTTCAGTGATGGGCGATGAAATGCAGTTATTGCAATTAATGCAGAATCTGATCAGCAATGGAATTAAATACAATGACAGCAAACAGCCTTCGGTTCATGTTTCAGTTAAGGACGAAAACAATGAATGGGTTTTCAAAGTTAAGGATAATGGAATAGGGATAGATAAGGAATTTTATGAGCGAATTTTTGTGATGTTTCAAAGGCTTCATACAATGAGAGAATATAAGGGTTCAGGTATCGGGCTTGCCATTTATAAGCGAATTGTTGAATGTCATGGTGGCCGGATCTGGGTGGTATCAGAAAAAGGCAAGGGATCGGAATTTTATTTTTCAATTGCAAAGTGAATTGAAGAACTGGGAAAACTTCTGGAAACCATTGGTAATACAGGGGAATTAACAGAATTGTTTGAGATTATTGAAAGGGCAGTGTTGAAGTTTGCCTATCTTTGTAAAAGTTTTCGAAATGTAATTTGTTTTTTTTCACTTATCTCCGTTAATAACCGGGGAATGGATTGACTCTCCACCCGGTTTTTTTATGAATTAGTATCCGGAATGCGGTAAGAAGATCTGTTGTGATCTAAGTTAATTATGACCGGAAGGCTTGAGTGGATGAGGTGGTGAAGGAAGATTGTTTCAAGTTTCGGTTTTCTGAATTAAAGTAATTTTTAAATAGCTTTTTTATGATGGATGGGAAATGTGACAGGCCAATGCAGATATTGATGGCCGACGACAATCAGGGTGATGTGCGACTTGCTATTGAAGCTTTAAGAGATTCGAAAGTAAAAAACAATATCTTTGTAGTTCATGATGGCTTGGAAGCAATGAACTACCTGAGAAAACTGGAACAATATGAAAGTGCAGTCAGGCCTGACATACTTCTGCTAGACCTGAATATGCCCAAAAAAGGCGGGCTTGAGGTTTTGCAGGAAATTAAATCGGACCCTGAACTGAAAAGTATTCCAGTAGTTATCCTTACTGTTTCACAAGCTGAAGAGGACATTGAGAAAGCCTATAAACTTCATGCCAACTGCTATATTTCAAAACCTGTTGACCTGCACCAATTCAATGACATTGTTGAATCACTTGAAAATTTTTGGTTCACCATAGTTCAGTTGCCACCAAAAGAATAGTATGAAAAAGATCATCGTATTACTAGTGGAAGATAATCCAGGCGATGCCCGGTTGATCAATGAATATCTGAAAATTTCCACGGCTACGCCCATTGAGCTAATCACGAAAGAAACCCTCAGGGTGGCAATAGATTTCCTTTTGCAAAACAAAGTGGATGCAATATTGCTTGATCTTGCATTGCCCGACAGCAACGGACAGGATACTTTCAAAAAAATAAATGAGAAATTTCCTTCGATACCTATCATCATACTGACCGGACTAGGTGACGATAATGTTGCTCTTTCATTGATGAAACAGGGCGCACAGGATTACCTGCCCAAAAACCAGATTTTTTCAGAACTTCTTGTAAGGTCAATCATTTATTCTATTGAGCGCAAGCAGTCGGTGGATGCTTTAAAGATAAGCGAAGAGAACTTCCGGCTTTTACATGAAAATGCAGGAATAGGAGTTGGCGTCTATAGCCTTGATGGGAGAATTCTGAAATTTAACCAGAAAGCAATTCAAAATTTAGGTGGCACATTTGAAGATTATGAAGGCAAAACTTTAAGCGATATTTTTGGTGCAAATGACGGAGCAATTTATGAGCAACGGATTAAAGACGCAGTCAATAGCGAAACAAGCATCGAATTTGAAGACTATGTAGTAACCGGTAGTGGTGCATATTGGTTTCTTTCGAATTTTACAAAAGTCAAAGACCCTAACGGGAAAATTACGGCTGTCCAGGTGTTGGCTCATGATATTACAGAAAGAAAGAAGTCTGAAAATAAGCTAAAGGAGAGCGAAAATCAATATAGAGTGCTTTTTGAAAACTCATTGATGGCAATTTCAGAAGCCAATATTGATAGTCATTTGATTCATGTCAATAAGGCTTATGCCAACATGTATGGCTTTGATAATCATAACGAGTTGATTAAAGACGATGTTAATGTAACCAATTTTTATGCAAATCCTGACGACAGAAAGCAAGTGTTGCAAATCCTGAACGAAAAAGGATTAATGGAAGCAAAGGAATTTGAACTTGTGCGAAAAGACGGAACACATTTTTTTGCTCTTGTGAATGCAACCAGCATTAAAGATTCTTCGGGAAACACTGTTGGATATCAGGCCAACCACATTGATATCTCTCAATGGAAAAAGGCCAAGCAGGAATTGTCAGAAACGCGTTCATTGCACAAAATAGTTTGCGACAGTACCGCTGATCTGATCTGGTCAGTGGACCCTGTACGTTTCGGACTTACTTCTTTCAATAGTGGCCTTAGAGATTTTTTTCTGGAAGCTGACAACCTTCAAATCAAACTTGGTTTTACCCCGGATGATCTGTTGACACCGGATTTTGCTAAAAAATGGCATGACTTTTATCATCGTGTGCTGAATGAAGGACCGTTTAAAACCGAGTATCTCTCTCATAAAGGAATTATCAGGCTTGAATTAAATCTGAATGTTCTGAAAAGAGGTGATGAAGTGTTTGGAATATCAGTTTTCGGAAAAGATATTACAAGAAGGAAAGAGGCAGAAGAAGAATTGCAGGCTTCGAAGGATTATCTGAACAATATTATCAACGCTGTTGCTACACCAATATTTGTGAAGGATACTGAACACAGAATGTGCCTGGTTAATGATGCCTATTGCTCCTTTCTCAATTTGACCGTTGAGGATTGTATAGGCTTCACGGGTTTTGAGCAATTTCCGAAAGAGCAGTCGGATGTGTTTGTTGCCAATGACCTGCTGGTTTTTAAAACAGGAGAAGAAAATGTGAGTGAAGAATTGATCACTGACGGACAAGGGAGAGTAAGCACGATCATCACAAAGAAGACTTTATACACTGATAAAAACGGCAACAAGTTTATCGTTGGCGTGATCAATGATATCACAAAACGTAAACAAATGGAAGATTCGCTGAAAGAAAGTGAGACTTCGTTGAGGTATGCGCAGGAGATCGCAAAAATGGGAAGCTGGGAATGGGACCTTACAACAAAAAATGTGAAATGGTCAGACAATTATTATACCCTTTTAGGTTATGATGCCAAAAAAGAAGAGCCAAGCTTTGAATTGTTCATAAACAGGATACACCCGGATGATCTGCCGTTTTTTGAAGCGATGTATCCAAAAGTCATTGAAGAAAAAAAGCAAATTGATTTTGAATTCAGGATGATCCATCCGGATGGCAGGGTAATGTGGATTCAAAATAATGTTGTACCGATTTTTGAGGATGGCAAAATATCCAAACTGAAAGGAGCATTCATTGACATTACTGAACGCAAAAAGGCTGAAATTGCAGTGCGGGAAAGTGAGGAAAAATACCGTACAATATTTGAAAATGTGCAGGACGTTTTTTATCAGACAGACGTTGAAGGAATCGTTTTGGAACTAAGCCCGTCAATTAAACATTTTGCGGAATTTGAAAGGAATGAAGTACTGGGTAAATCAGTAGTTGGGATCTACAATAACCCTGAAGACAGAACAATATTTCTGGAAGAATTAATGAAAACCGGCGAGCTGAAAGATTATGAGATCGTGATGAAAACGAAAACCGGTGAATTAAAATACACCTCGCACAATGCACGGATCATACGGGATCATGAAGGCAAACCCAGACGTATTGACGGCGCTCTGAGAGATATTTCACGACGCAAAAAAGTTGAAGCATTATTGCAACAGGCGCTTGATAACATGGAAAAACAAGTGCTCGAAAGAACTGCTGAACTTGCTGATGCCAATTTTAAATTGCAGCTTGAAAATGAAAAACGGCAACAGATCATTGAAAAGGAAAAGGAACTCAATATGCTTAAAACACGGTTTATTTCGGTTGTGTCGCATGAGTTTCGCACACCACTGACGGGCATTTATTCCAGTGTTCAGCTTATTGATAAATACGGTGACAAATGGGATCATGAAAAAAAGCAAAAGCACTTTGGATTAATTTATAATTCTGTGCGGTTCGCTAATCTGCTGCTTGATGACGTTTCATTGATAGGCAGGGCGGAAAGCGGCAAAATGAACTATAACCAATCGTTGTGTACGATCGGAGAAATTTGTGAGCAGGCCATCAATGATATCAAAGGCGTTTCGGAGAATCCGAATGAAATTGTTTTTTCAATGGAACCTGAAATTTCCACCGCTATTGTTGATGAATCGCTGTTGCGTCATATTTTAAACAACGTACTTTCGAATGCAGTGAAATATTCCAGGCAGGGAAAGGCAATTACTTTTAAAGTAATTATTGCTGACGCTGAAAACTGCAAAGAGAAAAAACAAAACCTTGTTTTCACCATAGCCGATGAAGGAATCGGGATACCTGAAGATGATGTGAAATATCTTTTTGAGCCATTCAGCAGGGCATCAAATGTTGAAGCTATACAAGGGACAGGATTGGGGCTTTCCATCGTGAAGCATTGCGTGGAACTGCATGAAGGCTCAATTGAAATCAAAAGCAAGGAGAATTTTGGAACTACTGTGATAATTAAAATTCCATACAGAACCAAGAATAAAAACTGAGATAGTGAAATAGAAAAAGTCAGTTAAGAATATTACACTTTATAAATCCTCTGTTGATCGGAGGATTTTTTTTGAAATGTTAAATGAATTAAGAAATGTAAAATGACATACAAATTGTTGTACTTTTGACACAGTTGGGTTTTGCATAATTGTGTGAAAATGGAATTTGAATTATGTGCGGTTCCGTTTTTTTTGCCCTGACTGAAGCACTGAGGGTGCGAATTTGTTTGCAAATGGTCAATGGTCAATAGTCAGTAGTCATTAGTCAATAGTCAATAGTCAATAGTCAGTAGTCAATGGTAAGTAGTCAGTGGTCAATTGACAATGAAGGGAAAATAGTTTGACAGTTGAACAGTTTGTAAATAATAGCTCAGAATAATCCATTAATGAAAATGTCGGGAATATGACCAACGAAGAACTTATAGAAGAATTGCAGAAAGGTTATGATCTTTTAAGGGAGAATTATGAGAAGGAGAATGCCGGGCTGAAACAAGAGTTGCAGGAATTAAACAGGGTTAAAGACAAAGAGAGATCGGACGATGAATACACGATGCACCTGGCTACAATTGTGAAATTTTCAGAAGATGCAATCATCAGCAAATCGCTTGAAGGGAATATAAAAAGCTGGAACAATGGCGCTGAAAAAATATTTGGATATACAGCAGAAGAAGCCATTGGAAAGCATATTTCTTTAATAATTCCGGAAGGATATATCACTGAGGAAAAACTGATCCTTGAAAAAATCAAAAACAGTGAGGTCATTAAACATTACGAAACTGTAAGGGTTAAGAAAAACGGAGAACAATTTTTTGTTTCATTAACGGTATCACCATTGAAGGATAAAGAAGGTAAAATTGTTGGAGTTTCAAAAATTGTAAGAGATATTTCATCGCGGAAAAGTGCAGAAGAGCTTTTAAATATTACGATGAAAAATCTTGAAAGATCAAACAAAGAGCTGGGTCAATTTGCTTATGTAGCTTCGCATGACCTGCAGGAACCATTGAGGATGATCTCAAGTTACGTTCAACTATTTTCAAACCGGTATAAAGATAAACTTGACAATGATGCCCGGGATTTTATTCATTATATTGTGGATGGCGCAGTAAGAATGCAAAACCTGATCAATAACCTGCTTGAGTTCTCGCGGCTAAATACAAGTAAAAATCCGATGATGCTTTGTGATTGCAATAGTGTAATGGATAAGGTGAGGGAAAATATTGTGATGTGGAATGAAGATAAAAAAATCATGATATCCTCTGATGTGTTGCCAAACGTGATCGCCTTTGAAAAACAAATGGAACAATTGTTTCAGAATCTGATCAGCAATGGGATCAAATACAATACAAGCGCACTTCCGATGGTTCATATTGCAGCGACTGAAGGAAATTCGGAATGGAGATTTTCTGTTACTGATAATGGTATCGGAATCGAAAGTAAATATCATGAAAGCATTTTCGGGATGTTTCAGAGATTGCATTCGAGGGAAGAATATTCAGGCACAGGTATCGGACTAGCAATATGCCGCAAAATTGTAGAAATTCACGGAGGCCGCATCTGGCTTGAGTCTGAACCGGGCAAAGGATCCGTATTTTATTTCACACTTCCGAAAATTATTGAAGAGTCGAAAGTGACTTTCAAAAAAGATGTCATCAACAAACGAAGTTTTGACTGGCATGGAAAAACCATTCTTATCGCAGAAGATTTTGGTTTTAATTTTGAGATATTAAATGCGATTTTCCAGGAAACAGGGATTGACATCATTCATGCAGTTAACGGAATTGACGCGGTTGACAAATTGCAAAAACATCCTGAAACCGATGTGATATTGATGGATATCAGGATGCCAAAAATGGACGGAATTGAAGCTACACAGAGTATCCGACAATTCAATAAAACGATACCGGTTATCATTCAATCAGCCTTGATGGATAAAGAAGACAGTGAAAAAGCTATTGCTGCCGGTTGCACTGATTATCTGATGAAGCCAATTGATAAAGAATTAATGTTCGCAATGATTGATTCGTTTATGACAAAAGATCAAAAGTGATCTTTGTGAATTTTAAATGATCAGGGTTTGATGGATAAGTAAAGAGATGACAACAGAACTTTGGTTTTTAGAAATAAAGTTACCGGGTGCTAAAAAGTGTTATGGACTTTGTTAAAGACTCTACGGGAATAGGATTCCGGGCAATTCAAAAAGAAAATTCGTAATTTTACAACTCAAATTTAAGACTAAAAATTTATAAGTATGAAAAAAATAATTTACCTTTTTAGTACATTAATAACTGTCGTTTTTTACCTGAATACATTTAACTGTGCAGCGCAGACACCCAGTTGGATTTGGGCAAAAAGTGCGGGAGCTGAGAGCGATGATGAAGCCTATTCGGTTGCAGTGGATGCCACAGGGAACAGCTATATCGCTGGGTATTTTAATAGTTCTGTCATGATAATGGGTTCTACAACGCTGACCAACATGGGAGGTGATGATGTTTTTCTTGCCAAATGCAATGCAAGTGGTAATGTAGTATGGGCAAAAAGCGGAATGGGACCAGGCTATGACATGGCTACTTCCGTAGCCGTGGATACTGCAGGGAATGTTTATATCACCGGGTTTTTTACGAGTGATACGTTACAGTTCGGGACTTTTAAGTTAATAAATGCAGGAGGAACGGATAACACAAACGATATTTTTATTGTAAAATATAATTCTGCAGGGACAGTTTTATGGGCTAAGAGTTATGGAGGGCTGAGTGACGATGGCGCTTCTTCCATTGCGGTAAACAAAGCAGGGAATTTGTTTGTGACAGGGTATTTTGATAGCTATCACATAAATTTTGGAACGATTGCTCTTGTAAACACCGATACGAATAATTATAGTGATGATATCTTTCTTGCAAAATATGATGTCAATGGAACTGTGCTTTGGGCAAAAAGGATTGGTGGTTATGGGTCGGATGAGGGAAATGCCGTTGCTGTTGATACTTTGGGCAATGTTTATCTGGCAGCCATTTTTGATAGCCCAACAATAACTATTGGCACTACTACATTAACGAATGCTGACAATATGGGTAGCACCAAAGATCTGTTTATTGCAAAATATAATTCATTTGGATCAGTGCTTTGGGCAAAAGGTGCAGGAGGCGCGGATTATGATTATGCTCTTTCAGTGGCTGTGACTGCTGCAGGAGATGCATATCTGACGGGCTATTTTGCCAGTCTTACACTTGCATTTGGATCAACCATACTGACCAATGCTGATAGTTTGAATTATACGAATGATATTTTTATTGCAAAATACAATTCTACAGGTAGTGTGCAATGGGCAAAAAGCATAGGTGGACAAGGAAATGATGTTGCAAATTCTGTAGCTTTGAACGCCATGGGAAATCCTTATCTGTCGGGGTATTTCACAAGTCCTGCAATTTTATTTGGGACAACAAACCTGATCAATGATGATACAAATTATTATCGCGATATTTTTCTTGCAAAATTTGATCCCAACGGAAATGCGATTTGGGCAAAGAGGGCAGGAGGCAGCAGTGATGACCAGGCAAATTCAGTAGCAGCCAATGCGGCAGGAGATGTGTTGGTGACCGGCAGTTTCCATAGTCCTACAATTGCATTTGATGGTTCCATACTGACAAATGCTGATAATACTACCGATTCGAGGGATATTTTTCTTGCAAAATTAGTAAGTCTTGCAGGAATAAAAGAACTGAATGAAACATCCGACTTTTTGATCTTCCCAAACCCAGCCACTGAAAATATTTCTTTGGTCATGGCAGGAAAATCAACCATTGAAATATTGAATTCGGAAGGACAGGTAATAAAAATTTTAAAAACTGAAGACAATACTACTACTGTTGATGTTTCGGGGCTTTCCAGAGGAATGTATTTTGTGAAGATAATCACAGAAAAAGGAATCGGAGTGAAGAAATTTGTGAAAGAGTAGGGTGGGAGCAGTGGCGGAAAATTTGATCAATAATTTTTCAAAATCTCCAACATCTTTGCATCTTTCAAATTGTTTTTTGAGAGCACGGAATTTGAAAATTCGTTCATTCCTTCAATAGCTTCTGCTGCTGTTATCATATTCTTTTTCTTTGGCTTTTTAATATAGGCGATCACTTTGTTCCATGCAGCAGTGGTGATTATTTCGGTCAGACAGGGAAAGCGATTGGGGACTTTTTTCCATGTCCAGAAAGCCCATCCTGAAATATTGTTGTGAGACAATTCGAAAACTGACAATGTTTTTTTAATAATGTCATAATCGTTCTCGCCCCATTCACCACACCACACAGACACATCAAACTTTTCAGAAAGCAATTGGTAATTGTTGATCTTTTTTGCAGGATATTCACCGAACCATGTGTAGAGATGAAAACTGAAAGCCATATTTGAATCGGGCAATGAAGTAAAGACTTTGAAATTTTTTGCAAACCCTGAACCTTCCAAAATGATAAGATGATTTTTATCCTCCCGCCTTATTGCGATTATTAGTTTTTGATAGAATTCCAGAAGTTGATTATCCGAATGGGGGATGGGTTCATTCAGCAGATCATAACCTGCAATGGTTTTATTATCCCTGTATCTTTTTACTATGGCTTTCCAGAGGTCTATTGTCAGTTGTTGTTGTGACGGTGTTTTCCAAAACTTATTTGTTTTTTCAGGATCTGCAATAAAGAAATTTGATTGACCACCGGGCGCTGCATGCATGTCAAGGATAATGTAGATGCCATATTTTTTACACCATGAAACAAGACTGTCAAGAATATTCCAGCCTATGGCAGTATTACTTATTGAATCCTTTGCACTCATAAACAACCTGTAATTGAAAGGAACCCTTACAACATTGAATTTGCTAAGCGCTAGTTGCCTGATATCATCTCCTGAAATGAAATTGTGATTTATGGAATTCCTGAACTTGTTGACTTCGGCTTCACCAGCAATTTGTTTGAGACTTTCGATGATCTTTGTTTGTGATTTGAAACCATCACCCCAAATCCAGCCTTCCCAAAGCAGCCACCCGCCAAGGTTTACTCCGCGAAGTTTCACGATAGTGTTATTGCTGTCCTTTAAACATTTTCCGTCACGATGAATAAATCCGGTTGGTTTGGAAGGAAGGTTGAAATTAATTCCTGAAGAGATTTCGGGTTTTACAAAAAGGAAAATTAAAAGAAATATGAGCAGATGGGTGAGTTTCATAATTGGTCAATAGAGGAACAAAGTTAATTTGTTTGCATGAACTTTTACAAGGAAGAAATAAAAGTTATCCATTTCCAGTTGTTGATAAAAGTTGGTCTGACTAGCCTATGACTCGGAAAATAGTAGTAATTTTACTGAAAAATAATCAGAATACTTAATGAAATCAAATTTGAACGAAGAAGAGCAAATACGTGAAGCGCTTCAACAAAAAGACTGGACAGAAACAAAATCATCCGACTCTTGGCAGATATTTAAGATCATGGCTGAATTCGTTGAAGGCTACGAAAAGCTTGCAATTATCGGCCCCTGCGTAACTATATTCGGATCAGCCCGTACAAATGAGGAGCATAAATATTACAAGCTTGCAGAAGATACTGCATTTAAATTGTCGAAAGTTGGATTCGGGATCATATCAGGAGGAGGCCCCGGTATCATGGAAGCCGCCAATAAGGGCGCTAAAATGGCAGGTGGCAAATCGGTGGGACTGAATATTAAATTGCCTTTTGAGCAATCATCAAATAAGTACATTGACCAGGATAAAATTTTGACATTTTATTATTTCTTTATCAGGAAGGTGATGTTTATGAAATATTCTCAGGGCTTTGTTGTGTTGCCCGGCGGATTCGGTACTTGCGACGAGTTCTTTGAAGCTATCACTTTAATTCAGACAAAAAAAATTGCCCGCTTCCCGATAGTCATGATGGGAAAGGAATATTGGTCAGGTTTGCTTGGATGGTTAAATGATAAAATGCTTGCCGAGAATAACATTAAAGAGGCAGATCTTTGCTTGTTCACTGTTGTTGACAGTCCTGATGAAGCTGTAAAACACATTGACGATTTTTATAAAAAGTATTCGCTCGCACCAAATTTTTAAACTTATTATTGCCAGTTTGCAAATATTTTATAATTTTACTCATTCATTTGAATACTGAGTTTGTCACATAAATTAATTATGCGCAAAAAATACATCCTCATACTGATTATGGCTTTATGCCTGAAAGCTGTGGCATTCGGACAGAAAACCGATACTGCAAAGGTCAAGACTATTCTGCCTTTGGGTATCTTTGATTATAATAAATATCGTCTGCCTTCGATAACTGCAGGTGTTGGAATCATGACCTTTTTTGGTGACATAGGTTTCCACGATTGCAAGATCACCCAGGCTGGTATGTCCAATACCGCTTTCACTTTTGGTGTTGAGCAACGCATAGGCAAAGGCTTCGGGGTTACACTTAATGGCACCAAAGGTTCTCTTTGCGAAGTGGATAATAAACCTGACAGGCATATCAATTTTAAATCGGACGTGACGCAGGGAACTATAGGTCTGAATTTCCATCTGGATAATGATTTTATCATTAACAAGTCATCAATGTTTGCACCCTATTGTTCTGTCGGATTCGGTTACATGTCTTTTCTTGCTAAAGGCGATCTGAGAGATAAAAGCGGTCATAAATATTATTTTGACTGGCCTGATGGTGTTATCAGAGACAGGCCTTATGACTCGGATAATCCTCAGAATGGATACAGCAATGTGCTCGTAAGAGATTACACTTTTGAAACAAAACTCGACTCACTGAATCTTTATAAGCATCACGCATTTATTATCCCTTTGAGCGTAGGCTTAAATTTTAAATTTTCTGAAATGTTTGAAGCCAATGTTTCTTCAACGTATTTCTTTACCAATACTGATGCTATTGACAATCTTACTTATCAAAAGTCAACCAGATTTACTTTTTTCAATAAAAATAATGACAGTTATCTCTTCACCAATATCACTCTTCAGTTTAATATAGGCGGAAGGTCGCTTACCAAATTTGAAAATTCAGCTTATAAAGGAGTCAAATACAGGAAACTTTACAAAGTGGATTCTGATGGTGATGGTGTGCCTGACTACAGGGATAAATGCCCTGAAACACCCAAGGGAGTTAAAGTTGACAAATCTGGTTGCCCTATTGATTCCGATCATGATGGTGTGCCGGATTACCTGGATAAAGAACCAAATACTCCAGTAGGAAATCTGGTTGATGAAAATGGTGTGACCGTCACTGCTGCAATGATTGAAGCAAAATATATCCGTGATTCACTAATAATGGCAGGAGCTATTGTTGTGGATAAATCAATAACGATGTCAAAGTCTTTTGTAAGCGATAGCATGGTCCGTAAACAATTGGCAGATTATTATAAGAGCCTTGCGGATAATCAGGCATCCGGTCATGGCACAAATCATAATCCTATAAATAACGGAGGAGATACAAGTAAGACTGCAATAGGAAATAATCATAACCCAGTTAATAGTTCCGGTGATACAAGTAAGACTGCCATAGGAAATAATAATCATAATCCGGTAAACAATACAGGAGATACAAGTAAAACTGCCGGAATAAATAATCCGAATAATCCAATCAATAAAACCAATTCTGTTGGTGTAAATGCTCTGGATACAGGCTCACTGAATAAAATTGTATTCCGTGACCAGATAGGTTCTACTGCTTATGCGGATTCAAAAGATTATTTCGTGAAAACCTACAAGATCACAGAAGATATTTTTGTGAGTCCATATAAGGGCACATACAAATATTCTGTTGGAACATTCACCAATTATGATGATGCAAGGGATCATGCAAATGAATTGAAAGCTAAATTTGGCATCAATAGTTTTGTGATCGCTTATAAAAATGGTCTAAGAGTGCCGGATTCAAACATGGCACAGGTTAAAAAGCAGACTGCATATCTGAGACAAAAGCAGACTGCTGTTACAACTCCTGCTTCAGATACCAGCAAGACAAATGTTGTTGTACCTGCCACCATTGTTTATCGTGCACAAATAGGTTCAGTTGTTGATGCATATTCAACAGATTATTTCAGGAAGCTGTATAAAATCACTGAGCAGATTTTCATTGACCCATACCAGGGTACCTATAAATATTCTGTTGGGACATTCTCTACTTATGCTGATGCCAGAGCTTATGCAAATGATATGAAAACAAAGTATGGAATTGATAGTTTCGTGATCGCTTTTAAAAATGGTGTCAGAATTTCTGTTTACGCGGCGAAAGCAATTACAGGAAAATAAATTTTGACAGTATTGAAAAAAATGAATGACTTTCAACTGTCTCCTCAATGACGAATAAATAATATGATTCTGAAAATACCATTGCAAATAGTTATCATGGATGGTGACGGCTGCCATATCTTTATTCATGGCAGGTTAAATTCAAAAGAAGCAAACCTGCTTGTTGATACCGGCGCATCGAAAACTATTTTTGATCTTAAAAGGATTGAGAAATTCGTAGGGAAGAAGAAAAAATCTTTCGAGATCTTCGGGAGCAATTCAACAGGACTTGGCACTACATCCCTGGAAAGTCATTTTACCATTGTGGATGAGTTTTGTATTTCTGATTTAATTTTTAAGGATTACCAGGCAATACTGCTTGATATGAAGCATGTCAACCGTTCATACAAAATGCTTGGATTGCCCCCGATTGATGGTGTATTTGGAAGTGATATGCTTTATCATTACAAAGCCGTCATTGACTACGACCAGGAAATTATGAAACTAAAGATCTAGTGGGTCACAACAAATTTCCCTGATCCTGAAATTTCCTTACCGTCATTTTTGTTTTTTCCCGTCATCAGGAAAAAGTATAACCCGTTATCCAGTGAGGTTGTATTGACAATAATATTCCCCTGCGAAATAGCTGTACTACATTTGACCGACTGTCCAATTATATTGAATATGCTTACTGTGGCTGTCTCAATAGTAATATTATCCCGGAATTTTATTGAAAGTTCTCCATCAGCAGGATTCGGAAAAGCAAGTGTTGTGATACTATTTGATTGGGCGTATTCAGGTATTCCTGCTGGAGGCGGAGTAATTCCTTTGTAAAAAGTAACACCGCCACCATAGTTGCCGACTATCATATCGGGAAAGGTATCGTTCCTGAGATTTGCCACTGCAACTGCGCTTCTGTAACCTTCGTAAATAAAGGAAACCATCGAATCTTTTAAAGTGAAATGACCGCTGAGGTTGTTGTCAATGTCTTTATAGTAGTAAATGTAACCGGATTCGGAGCCAACAAACAACCTGAAATGATTGGTTGAATCTTTGAAAAAACAGGGAACACTGGATCCATAATTGGATTGCCAGTGTTTGCAAACCACGACTCCGCCCAGTGAATCGGTAACAAGTGTAAATACAGGGTTTGTCTTTGTTCCCGTGTTCCTGTAATAATAAAGCGTTCCTGCCTTGTCGCCGATAACAAGGTCCAGAAGTCCATCTCCGTCGAGATCTACAAGCTGAGGGGCTGCATAACCGAAACTACCTATATGGATGCCCTGGTAGTTGGTTTGTGCCAGCACCATGTTCATTGGCTGACCGAATTTGTTGGTATTATCATAAAGATCGAGTGTGCCATCTGATTTGCCAATGATCATTTCCATAGCAGTATCGCCGTCAATATCGCCGAAAGTAGGGACAACTCCCACCAGTTTCCTGTGTGCAATGTTTGCAAAATCATTTGTCACAAATTGAAATTCCGGGTTGCTTGCAGTTCCGATATTTTTATACAAAGAAATCCTTGACCTGAAAGTTGAATACAAACTGCCGAAAGAATAGTAAGAGGAATCATGCACACCGTAGTTGCCGATGAAAAGATCGGGAAGCCCGTCGCCATCATAATCAGCTAGCACAGGATATGCTCCAGCACCCGCATCTATCATGTCTTTCTGCAGAAAATTGTTGTACTGGTAATCAAAAACAGGAACGCTGGCAGTTCCGGTATTCTTGTAATACCAGCAACTTTTCAAATTTTCAGAAACAGTTTGGCTCATCTCGAATGAAGAAACGAGGAAGTCTTTTTTTCCGTCATTGTTCACATCCATCATGACAGGGGCGGGGAAAGACATCAGGCTAACCGGCACAGAGTAGGAGGGAAATGTTGTGTCAAGTCCTGCACTTGTCATTCGGGCGCTGTCACGGGTACCGGCATTTACAAGTTTGTCAATATTGGGGTAACCTACGCAGCCCAGCAAAAGATCCATCACCCCGTCACCATTCAGATCAGTTGCCAGCAGCGTAGAGCCTGCATGTTCTACCTGCTTCGGATGCAATAAATCTTTTTTATCATCACTATTTTTATTGAAAACACAAGTGTCAACAAAGGCAATTTTATTGTTGCTCACATTTTGTGTGAACATTCCCCAGCAATTATCAACCAGCACATAATTCAGACTATCGCAATTGCCGTAGGTTTCCATTGAAAGATTTTTATAATACGAAACATAATTGCCAAGAATGTAGAAGTTCAGAATGTCAATATCACCATCGCCGTCAATGTCGGCAAAAGCAGGAAAATCTACTGAGTTGGCGAAAATGGGGATCATTTGCGAGGCCTGCAATGCGATAATGTTATAGGTGATCAGTTGAAAACGGAGACCGTTCACAGGGTCCGAAATATTTTTATACACAGTAATTCCTCCATTAGACGAAGTGTAAATGTCCATCTTACCGTCGCAATTATAATCAGCAATTTCCATCCAATCGTATATCGGTGGAAATTTATCTTCGTACTCAGGAGCATAAGTATAATCAACTGTATTGGCAGTGCCGTTATTGATAAAAGTAAGCAGTTTCAGGCGACTTCTGTCGTAAATTACAAGATCATTTCTTCCATCCTGATCGAGATCAATTTCGCCAAACTGGCACGAATTAAGCCCGCCGCACCAGGGGTCTGCAAGGTAATTTAAAAGACTGTCTTTAACTTTAACCGTAAGGTTGCGCTGGAAGCCATAATCCATGAATTGTTGCGCAGATAATTTAAGCCCGCTAAGGATGATCAATGAAATAAGACAAATTTTTTTCATGAAGAAATAATTCAATCCACAAAGTTAAGATTATTTTGACGATTCGTGAGAATAGTGGATTCTTACTATAATTAGTGGCCGTGATGCTTTCCGAAAAAGCATTAAATAAAAATGCCGAAACATTATTCCATCGAAGTACGAATAAAAAATACGAATTTACTAACCAATGTCGTTTAGTTAAGCAAAAATATTCAGTTTCTTTACCACATAGAATCATAGAAACATAGGTTTCACATAGAAAATTAGCTTAAATCCGGCTATGTGAATGTCTATGTTACTATTGTGCCTATGTGGTTCCAGTTGTATTAAAACCTTAACTAAACGATATTGATTTACGAACTAAGAATCAATCAACGCTTTCGTAATTCGTATATTCGTAAAGAATTCGTACTTCGATGAAATATTAAGGGACTAAGATTTAAATGGTGCATTTCAGGAAATCGAGAGAATTATTTCTTCACTGTTGTTGTATCAGCCGCCACATACAGGCTATCCATTTTGCTGAAATTGTAATGTTCGATAATGCTTATCAGGTTTGTGGCATAATTGGGATCCTGTGCATACCCGTCTTTTTTCAGCCCGTACGACCAGCCTTTATAATCGGTGATCTTGAGTTTGAAAAGGTCAGCATACCATTTGCGCGTCTTGATATGGTTCGAATGATCCTGGTACGATTCGAGAACGGTCGTATATTTTTTATAACATGCATTTCCTATCGAATAAGTTTCGCCGGTCCAGTCAGGCTTGCATTTCAGCCCAAAATGATTGTTGGCATTTACAGCCAGCAAACTATTGCCATATCCCGATTCAAGGATTGCCTGTGCCATGGTAATACTTGCCGGCACACCCGTTCTGTCCATCTCTTCAATGGCCACGATCTTGAATTGTCCGATATAATCGTTAGGCGAATAGGTCTGAGAATTGGCACAATCAGAATTGAGATTAAATGACAACAGAAAAAGTACAATTATAACCGGAATACTTATCGCTATTCTTTTCATTTCCATTTTTAAGAGGTGGCAAACGTAAAACATTTTTTTGTGAAATCAAAATTCGCTTTAACTTTGCTGTTGTAAATGATGAATATTCTACGTCAATATTTTGGGCTGACAAGCAGTCAGGAGCAGCAGTTTGAAGCGCTTCAGGAAATTTTTTCTTATTGGAATGCACGCATCAATGTGATCTCGCGTCAGGACATGGAAAATCTGTATGAGCGGCATATTTTGCATTCGCTCGGCATTGCAAAAGTGATAAAATTCAACGATCATACTTCCGTGCTCGACGTTGGCACCGGTGGCGGATTCCCGGGCATTCCTCTTGCCATCATGTTTCCTTCAAGCAATTTTCTCTTGGTTGATTCCATCGGGAAAAAGATCACTGTGGTAAATGCCGTGGTTGAAAAACTGGGGTTGACCAATGTCAGGGCTGTGCAATCGAGGGCAGAGAATATTGAAGGCAAGTTTGATTTTGTGGTTAGCCGTGCCGTTACTGCGCTTCCCGATTTTTTTTCCTGGGTGAAGGATAAGATCAAAGGCGATGGTTTTAATGAACTGCCCAATGGAGTCCTTTATCTGAAAGGCGGCGATGTTGCAAAAGAGCTTGCACAACTAAAAAACAACAATCCCAAATTAAAAATTACTTCACAAGTGTTTGAGTTAAGCAGCTTTTTTAAAGGAGAATTTTTCGAAACGAAAAAGGTGGTTTATTTTACGAAATATTGATTCGCACTTTCCAAATAACACTTCTATATATTATAAAGAATATAGGAGGAATTAAGTAAACGTTGATTTATTTTTTTAATACTTGGTCATTTATTATGATCAATTAAAAAACAATTCCATAAATATTGATTTGATAATCCTACAATTAGTTAATTTTTATTTTATCCTTGTAATACGATTTTAATTAGTTGATATAAATCATTTGAAATTTTGCAGGGGTATGACATAGTGCTCCCGAAACTTCGGAGACACATTGCAGGGGTACGACATAGTGCTCCCGAAAGTTCGGGGACACACTGCAGGGGTATGACATAGTGCTCCCGAAACTTCGGAGACACATTGCATGGGTATGACATAGTGCTCCCGAAAGTTCGGGGACACATTGCAGGGGTATGACATAGTGCTCCCGAAGGTTCGGGGATATATTGCAGGGGTATGACACAGTGCTCCCGAAAGATTGGAGATATATTGCAGGGGTACTACATAGTTGTTCATTAAGTTCATAACAATTGCAACTTTTTCGCTTAAATTTTAGCAAAAGAGCAATTAAAAATTGAAAAGAAATTTAGGGTAAAAGTCTCTAGCCTGATTAATTCATAAACTCAAAAAATGTTTTTGATAACTGAATTATTGGAACATTTTCTTAT
>Ga0073936_10004522_pt1 | contig 19233 bp, 16 predicted proteins | sample AliMusrvi5mmetaG_FD_87041 | JGI IMG/M metagenome (GOLD analysis project Ga0073936, IMG submission 87041) | Freshwater lake bacterial and archeal communities from Alinen Mustajarvi, Finland, to study Microbial Dark Matter (Phase II) - Alinen... | ecosystem: Environmental > Aquatic > Freshwater >... | reverse complement strand
GTGTACTGGAGCAGCGGTTCCTCGTCGCCTAACCAGAACGTGTTGTCGCAGGTCAGCGAGAACATCGCAACCGGCCCGCCATCCCGGGCCTGGGCCTCCCTGACCTCGCCCCGGCCGGATTGAACAATCTCGCCTTCTTTCAACAGGCGGGTCTCGCACATCGGCGACCCCGGGTATCGCAGGTCTTTGGCGCGGGGACCTCCCAAGTCGGCCACCGTGGTTTTCGGCGTACGCCAGGTGAACATCATTGGCCCCACCCCGCCACCGCCGGAGTTAAACCCATACAAATCCAGCCGGTGAAGCCCCGCAGTCATGTTCACATGGGCTCCAACACCGCCCCGTTTCTCGTTGATTTTTATCGGATGAATCAACTTGCCGTCAATGGCGGCTTCCAGAGTTCCCTCCCGGCTGAGCGGCGCCATCCAGGTGGATCCGGGGTCCGAGACGTCCACATAGGCCAGCATATACAGAGCTGAGCACCCCGGCCGACCGAACGCCTTGTCCCAGAGCGGCAACGAAATGTCCTCCTGCTTCCACTTGCCCGACTCCCTTCCCTGATTGCGATACTGGACCTGCGCCCCGACCCCGCCGAAATCGGCCAGCCGAAAGGCCTCGTCACGCGATCCGGCCCCAGGCCGGGCGCATAGGATGGCGCTTGGCGTCAGACCCGACTCCGGGGTCCAGAGTTTCGGCTTGTCAACCCCGGCCACATAGAGGGTCACCGTGTTTCCCGTCTTGGGCGTCTCGAACACAAGGCTGACCCCCGTGGAGCGGTTGTACCAGAGCACTCCGCTCTTCAGCGGATTCCCCGCTTCATCGAAAACCCTGGGGTCGGGCGCCGGGCCGGGCAGAATTCCTCCGTCCGGGATCGTCATGAAATAGCCGGCGCTGGGATGGCTCGGATGGTCCGTCAGGTCAACTACAAAACGGATCGGGGCCGACTTGACAGCCCACTCAGGAGAGGCGGCCGGCACCGGAGCCGTAAGCGCCAATCCCAGAAGCCCCGCCGCTGTCCATACCGATATTGTCCTGTTCATGCCCCGCTTCTCCTACAACGATTCGTTCAGTTTTTTGTAGTATTCCGAGACCAAGTCCCTGTACTTGGGCGGCGCCTCGTCGGGGCTCGCCTCCATGATGTCATTCAGCATGGAGGTGGAGGCCCGTCCGTCAAGATTGGCGCCGCTCCCCTGCCCGAGTTCGGTCTTTGCGATCTTCAGCTCCGCGACCGCCTTCCGTTTCAATTCCGCGATCTGGCCGATCGGCGCCCCCTTGGAAATCGCGTCCGCAGCCTGCCGGATATGGTGCGCCGCCAATTTCAGGGAATCGGCGCGCAACCCCTTCATCGAGGCCTGGATATAGGTGCTATCCGTCCGCTTCGCCATCATCGCCATGAAGCCTTCCATGGAACCGGCTTCCGTCGAATCCATACGGGTCTTGCCGCCACTTTGTCCAAATTGATCCGCCTTGCCACTGCCGAGTTTTCCGCCGCCCGTGGCCTTGGTGTCCGCCTCTCCATCCGCCTTGACTTGTCCCGCTTGCGTGGGATCCTTTGTCCGCCGCGCCTCGATATTGGGGTCGCCCTTGCCGATCGTTCCCGATCCGGCGGCGGTCTCCCCGCTGGACATTCCCTGCCGCCCCACGTTCGACCGGCCATCCTGCTCCTTGTGATCCGGCGTCTCGTTGCCGCTCTTCCCTTTCGCCGAAAACATCGTGGTGTCGCCCTCGGTTACAGGCCCTCCCATTTCCATGTCCGGCAGCGCCGCGTTGATGGCGCCATCATCATCCTTCTTCTGCTTCTCTTTGTCATCCTTCATCAGATCGCCGATAATGTCGTTCATCTCGGTCTGCAGCGGCGTCAGGGCAACGCCGTCGGGCATTTCCTTCTTGTCGGTGTTTTCAATCGTGACTTTGATGCCATCGGGCTTGTTCTTCAGCCACATCTCAAAATCGTCAAGTTGTTCCTTGGCCTTCTCCATGGCTTCGGCAATGTATTCCCGCTTGGCGACGGCTTTTTCCTTCACGGGCCCCCCATCATCCTTCTCGGAGCCCTTGGCCTGGGTGACCTCCTCGAAGGTGGAAAAGACATCCTCCACCATGTCATTCCCGACATTCAGATGCGCGAAAACATCCAGATCCTTCGGCACCTGGAGCATCGCCTCCTTGATATTCTTCTGAATCTCCGCAAACTCTTCTTCCATCTTGTCGGTCGGCTTGCCGCTCTTGTCCCGCGCCTCCTCGACGGCATCCATTTCGGCGATCAGTTTTTTCTCAAGGGCCTTGAGTTTTTCAAGTTTTGCGCCAGCCGCCTCGAGCACCTGGGTCATCTCCTCGTCTTTCTCCTTGTCGGCCTGCGCCTTGACCTCGTCGAATTTCTTCCGCATGGCCAGAAGCTTGCCATAGGCGTCGTGCTCATGTGGCAGCGCCTCGCGGGGGGCGTTCTTCTCAAGCTGTTCGGATGCCAGGAGCATATCGCCCGAGATCTTTCCCTGCTCGCACAGGACGGCTATGGATTCCAGGAAAGCCGCGTATTCCTTGTCATCCCCCGTGAGCGCCGCCGCCGACGCGCGGCACGCCTTGATGAATTCAGCCACGTCGGATCCCAACCCGTCCTGCTCATCGGTCATCGAGGACACCACCGCCACGCCCTGTGTCGCACACCGGTCCGTGGCCTTGATGATTTTGTCCTCCCGGACGATGATCCCATCCAAAATTCCGGTCAACGCACAGGCCTGGCTTTCCAGGACCGCCTGCTTCGCGGCCTCTTCCGCGAAGGTCAACTGACGCAGGATTTTCTCCTCCATGGAGAGGGCCCGGGCGGCCCGGCCCGGCTTTTCCGCCGCATCCCGCACCGCGGGCATGTCCCTCAACAGGGGAATGACCTCGGACATTTCCGCCGCGAACAATTTCCGGACGGGGACGAACAGGTTCCCAAGACTGCGTCCGCCGCCCTTTTCCAGAAGCTGCCGGATGATCTCGCGGATGGCTTCCTGGCGGGATCCGGAATCTCCCCATTGCTCTGCCGTGGTTGAGGTCAGCGTTCCTTGCAACTGCTTCGTCCGGTCCAGATTTTCACGTTGCAGGACGATCGCCTTATTCAAGTCGTCCAGGGTCTTCTGAACCAGTTCCTTCTGCTTTTTCGCCGCCACCGCCGCAGGATCCATGGTGAATACGAGGGCTGGGGACACCGTCACGTTGTGTGAGCCGGGACGAATATCCTTGGCCACGACCCGCAAGGTCATGGAGCCGGTCTCGGACACCTTGCGGATGTCACCCTGCCAGAGTGTGTTGAATTCCCGGTTCCGCGAGGTCACCCACTTGTAGGTCTTCAAAACCTTGGGCGGCATGGTCGCATCGCTCTCGCCGAAACTCTGCTCGATGGTGATTTCGTCAATTCCGAAATCGTCCGTCACCGTGAATTCGATTCCAGGCGCGCTGCCGGGCATCAGGACCACCGGTTGTTTGGGATACTTGATGGACAGCGCCGGCGGAGTGTCGGGGATGAGGCGGAAGCCCAGCGTGGCCTCAGCACGGTCGCCCGTCTCGCCCACCCCCGTCAGGACAAACGCCGTGCCGTTTGTGACGGTAAAGGCCGCGGCCCAGGTCCTGGCGCCGCTTTTCCCAGTCAGCGCCACCGGTTGGGCGAGGCCTGTCAGGGTAAGCGCGGCCACGGGAGTATTGCATTCCACCGCGAGATCCACGGAGGATCCCGAGGGAATATCAATGTTCGTCGCCTGCGCGTCGTACTGCCGCGGGATCAGTGCCATATAGGAAGGTGGTGTAACCTTCAGCATGACCGACGAAAAAGCCAGGGGAGGCCGCAAGGTGATGTCGTTCCAGTCCGGCGAAACCGCATCACCCGCCCTGAAACGGTACCGGGTGGACGTGGTGACTTTGAACAGGGTGTTGGAAAAGTCCTCCACCCCTCGCCCCTTGAGCGTTCCCAGATTGTAGTTTTTTTTCACCCCGTCCGCTGGCTGGATATCGAGCCACACCGTATGGCCCGCCCTGCCTTCAACCTGGCACGACACCGTGACATTATTCCCTTGCGGTACCGTCACATCGCCGGGCGCGACGCCAAGGATATGCGTCAGGCTCACCGGCGCGACAGAGGAGAACGGGTTCACCAGGCGCCACATCGCCACCGGCCAGGCGCTGCCGGCAAGCAGGCAGGGGAGCAGGGACAGCAGGATGGCCACCCCAAGCGCCGCCTGTGCCCGGCGCAACGTGCGGCGATCCTTCATCGCGTCGAAATCGAGCCCGTCCCAATGGGGAATGTCCATCTTCAGATATTCCGCAATGATGGGGTCACGACGCCCGGCGGAGGTGAACAGAAGAAAATTGATCAGGTGGTTGTCAAGCTGGGGAAACGTCTGCTCGACGCTAACCGCCACCGTCTCGGGCTTCTGGCGCCGGGACAGGATCCGGACCAGGCGTTCAATCAGGATCCCCGTGAGGATCATCAGGATTCCCCATGACACCACCCGGCCAACCCGCCCGAACCGGATCACAATATCCGACAATGCCAGGACATCCAGAGCCGTCAGGATGACCGCCAGCCCGGCCGTGAACCGGAGTTCGGCTCCCCACCGGTTCAGCATCCTGCCAATCTTTTCAAGCTGTCCGATCACCATCGCGGGAGGCATAGATAATCTCCGAATATATCCTATTCTTCAGTGCCTGAAGATTTAAGCGAGCCCTTTATCACTTTGTATTTATCCGGCAATTTCACGATTTTCATGTTGGAAATATAGAAAGTGCCCGGACCAAACGTTCCCCCCGGCACAAAGATCAAGACCGTCATAAACCGGACTTTTTTCAAGTGGTTATAGGCAAGCTCCGAAATCTGTTCATGCGGAAAGATGACCGTCATGGGTTTCCACGAGGCTCCATGTGTACCCACGGCATCACCCTTGTAGATACGCCTTAACTCCTGAAGTTTCGGCGCCTCGTTGGGGGCGATCCCCGGCCGCCACGTATAGCCCTGAAAAAGCATCCTCACCTCTCCAACATCTGCGTACAGATCGAATGTACACTTGTATCGCGCCCCAGGCTCGCAGGCAATCAGCGGGGTTTCAACCCTTCCTTCATAACCACCGGGCACCACCATTTTAAGCACATTCCTTCTTCCATTGTATTCAGCCAGGAACGAGGCATGGGTATGGTTGCCCATCTGTTTCGAATTACCTGTCCAGTCGTAGTTGAGGTTCCACCCCTCGAACGGATCCTTGGTTGATGTGAACGACCCGTTGTAGCACAGGTTCGATTGCGCCGCCGCCGGCAGACCCGCCAGCCAAACCATTCCGATCCACGCGATTCCAATCATCCAGTTCATTTTCATTCGTTTCATTCCAGCTCCTTTTCAAACAGTCCTGTAAAATGGGGTTTTTATGATCTCGGCGTCTAGCAAATTCCGCCCTGTATCCACTTGGATCCGGCACCCCGGCCTGGCCAGCACGCGCTCCACGTAGGCAAACCCGATCCCCGCTTGAAGCGTCGGGGAGAAGGATCCGCTGGTCACCGTTCCAACCCGGCGTCCTCCGGCCAGCACCGCCTGCCCGGCACGGGCGGACTGGCGTCCCCCGATCCGGAACCCCGCCAGCCGGGTGTCAGGCCCCCGATCCCGATGAGTCCGCACGGCCTCGTCGCCGATAAACGGTTCCGCCTTCGAAGCATACCGTTCCATGGCGGCCTCGACGGGAGTGACCTCTTCGGACAATTCGTGCCCGTAAAGCGGAAGTCCCGCTTCCAGGCGCAGGGTATCCCGGGCTCCGAGCCCGGCAGGCGTGACTCCGGCCCGCACAAAGCAATCCCACAGTTCGACGATGCGGGCCGCATCCACATAGAGTTCAACCCCCTTCTCGCCGGTGTATCCGGTACGGCTGACAATCGCCTCCCCACCAAAATCAAACGTCTTAAACCTGAAATAGGATAACGACGCGGCCTCCACGCCGAGCACCTGGAAAACCCGGGCGAAGGCGTTGGGCCCCTGGACGTCAATTTTTGCCATTCGGGCCGAGGCATCCTCAAACTCCACGCCGGCAGGCAGGCGGGCACGCATCCAATCATGATCCTTCCGCAGCGTGCCTGCATTAACCACGATCATCCAGCGTTCTGCATTGAAACGGTAGGTGATCAGATCATCCAGGATTCCGCCATCCTCCTTCAGCAGGAAACCATACTTGCACTGACCGTCTTTCATCGCGCGGACATCGGAGGAAAGCAACCGTCCGAGCCCCTCCAGCGAACCCGCCCCGGCGACCAGGAACCGGCCCATGTGGCAGGTATCGAACACGGTGGCATCGGTACGCGTCCGATGGTGTTCGGCAAGAATCCCATCATACTGGATGGGCATGAACCAACCGCTGAAATCAACCATCCGGGCGCCCAGTTTGACGTGGGCATCGCAAAGCGGCGTTTTTTGAATAGGCGTCATCATGGCTACCCTGCGAATAGAACAGGAAACCCGGCCCCTTCGCAACTCTTAATGACAGCCGCGGCCGCGGCGGCGTGCCCGGCGGTAATACCAGATGCCTGCGGCAGGAACCACCAATCCGTCAAACAGCAGCAGCAGGGTCAAGTCCTGCGGCAAATCGGCCACCCGGGCCAGGGAGTCCGGCAGAAGGAGGAACGCCAGCGGATAGAGGACCAGGAAAGCCAGGGGTACGGCCACCATGACACAGAGAATCCGCGCGGCATAGAGTTTCGCTTCCGGCCTCACGAGCTGTGGGGAGGAAGCGCGCCGTTTTCATTCAGATACTCAAGAACATCTTCCGGGATCGGACCTTTGCCGGACCACTTGATCTTTCTCACAAAGGCGGGGGCCGAATCACTGCTCCCGAACCTGAACACCAGCGGGGTTTTGGGCAGGATGATGGAGGGAGGGAACTCCCCTTTATGAAGCTGGATATACTTCTCCAGTTTCGGGGGCCGGGGACCGGAGCCGTTATACTGGACATATTCCCCGGTCACCTGGTACAGGTGCTCCTCGAGCGCGGACACGACCGCCTTGGCCGCCGGCGGCGCAACTTTCCGCTTCACATCCGACAGCTTCTCGACCTGGCCCCGCCCGTAAACCGACCAGACAAATCCAAGGCTGGCAAGCCTGTGAACACGTTCCGCGGACAACGAGCCCATTTTTTTGCGATGTCGCTGGTTCGCCACCCAATTGGCGAGATTCGGATCGGAGGGACAGGAGGAGGGCACATCGCAATCCCCGTGTTTTTCCTTGTATTTGGTCAACCGCTGGAACATTTCGTTCCAGACCTTCTCCGCGGGCGCCCAGACAAACCCGATCTGATTCAGCCGGTTTACATAGTGTTTCTGGAGTTCCCCGATCTTATGGCGGTAGCGCTGCATGGACACCCACCGGCCCAGCTGCTGATCCTTTTCCCAGTTGGCCGGAACATGGCAATCCCCATGTTCTTTCTTGAAAGCCTCTAGGGCGCGAAACATCTCATCCCAATCCACACTTTGCCGCGCCATGATGAAATCCCCGTTTGTGCTTAAGCCTTCACACCTGTTTCGAGATGCCGTTATTCTGTCACGCTCCATCCCGTTCTGACAACTTCTTTTCATCGCCTTTATTTTCGCATAACCGACGGAGCACGTCTGGCAATATTTCCTGGAAATCACGCGGTACCGGTCCGCCCCAGGAGCGAAGCCTGTCCGTCGCCATGCCGACATCCGTCGGCCGTACGGCGGATCGCGTTCCGTCGCGGGAGGAAGGGCGCAGGTGGCCGGAGGGGGATCCCAACCATGCCGCCACAGCGAGGGCCCACTCATAACGCGTCACGCCGCGCGAGGCCCCCACATGGACAATCCCGGCGGCGGCTTCAAGGCCCAGAAGAAATTCCACCACCTTCGCCACATCTTCCACAAAGAGTGGATAGCGCTTGATCCGATGGTCCACTTCCGCCGGCGCTCCAGCCCGGACCACCTGAACCGCCTCCTCCAGCATGGGGGAGGCGATATCCGGTTCGGGAACCCCGTAGAGCGCGCCGATGCGCATGATGACGGCATCCGGATATTCGGCCGCGATCCCTTCCTCCGCGCGTCGCTTGGTGTGCCCGTACAGGTTGAGGGGATGGCAGTCATCGGTTTCGCGGTAGGGGGGATGGCTTCCATCGAAAACATAGTCCGTGGAAACGTGGATCATCCGCGCCCCGCGTTGCCGGGCAAGCCGGGCGAGTTCCACCGGCACTCCGGCATTAAGCCGCTCCGCAAGGTCGGGATGGGTCTCACAATAATCCGGGCTTCGGAGCGCCGCGCAATGAACCACGGCGTCCCAAGGCTCGCCGGCCAGAACCGCCTGGAACGCGGGATCCGCCAAGTCCCCCTTCAGCAGGCCAGCGCGGGTGCTTCGGAAGGCCGTCGGGAGAATATCCACACGGCTGCGGAAATACCGGGCCACGGCATTTCCAAGAAGTCCGCTGGCGCCTGTCAAAAGGATTCGCTGGACATGCATACGGGCCTGATCATCCTGCTATTACCGGGAGGCATCCTTGATCGCCTGGTCAATATCGGCCTCGGTAAACCGGTCGGTCAGTTTCTTCACCAACCTGCCGCTGCGGTTGTAAAACCAGAATTGGGGAAGCGTCTTCAGATTAAGGGCCTCGCAGATCGGGGCGCGGAAATCCTGGGCGACCACCTTCAGAACCACCAACCGGTAGGGATAACGCTTCATAATCCCTTGGAGATAGTTCCCCTCGCGAACACTCCCCACAGCCCTGGGATAATGGAAATGAATCACATTGATCATCCCTTTTTTGAGCGAAGCGTCTATGTCAATCACCTCGCCATGACTGATAACCGGGGTCTTGTCATCCACAATCTCCCGCCATTTCCCCTCCCGCTTCCAATCCCGGGCATTGGGCGGTGGCGCGGTCCAAGGATCCACGGAGGGGTCCGACTTAGCGGGTGCGGGGTTTACAGGCTCCAGCACCATCATCCCCTTGAGCAAATAAGCCGGCACCGTCAGGGGTTGTCCGTCTTTTTTGAACTTGAGCATGTTATGGTCGAGCCGGTTGAACACCATTTCTTCCTCGTTCCCGCCAATCAACTTAACAGACGCCGTCACCGGCGAATCCAGGGAAATAACATGAATTTCCACGGCATAGTCGGAACGGAGGTCTCCCGCATCGGTCATGAACTTGAATTTCCGGTCCGAAAATCCTTGCAAGGTTCCCCTGATGAAAGTGCCGTCGCGCAGGGTCAGAGTGTCGCCATGCACCCAGCAGGCTGTCATCAACCATAAACTCACCACTAACCGCTTCATATTATTCCCACTCAATCGTCGCCGGGGGCTTGGAGCTGATGTCATAAACCACGCGGTTGATGCCGGACACCTCGTTGATGATTCGGGCTGAAATGCGGGCCAGGGTGTCATAGGGCACCCGCGACCAATCGGCCGTCATGCCGTCCTGGCTTTCCACGATGCGGACCGCCGCCACATTTTCATAGGTCCGGCTATCCCCCATCACGCCAACCGTCTGGATCGGAAGCAGAACCGCGAATGACTGCCAGATTTTCGGATACATGGGATCCTTCTGCATTTCCTCCTGGACCCGGATATCCGCCTTCTGAAGCAGCGTCACGCGTTCCGCCGTCACTTCGCCCAGGATGCGGACCGCGAGGCCGGGGCCGGGGAAGGGTTGGCGGTTCACCAGATGATCCGGCAGACCGAGTTCACGCCCCAGGAGACGGACCTCGTCCTTGAACAGTTCGCGCACGGGTTCGATCAGCGTAAACTTGAGGTCGGGCGGAAGCCCGCCGACGTTGTGATGGCTTTTGATGGTCACGGACGGCCCGCCGATCGGGGAGGCGCTTTCAATGACATCCGGATACAGCGTGCCCTGCGCCAGGAAATCAACCTTCCCGAACTTACGCGCCTCGGAGGAGAACACATCAATGAAGATCTTGCCGATCGCCTTGCGTTTCTGCTCCGGCTCCACAATTCCCTTCAACGCCGACAGGAAACGATCCTGGGCATGCGCCACATGCAGGTCAATGCCGAAGGCCTTTCCGAACAATTCCTCCACTTGCTTTGCCTCGCCGGCCCGGCACAGGCCGTTGTCCACAAACACACAGTGCAATTGCTTGCCAATGGCCCGGTGCAGGAGGGCGGCCACCACCGAGGAATCCACGCCGCCGCTCAGCCCGCACAGGACATGGCCGTCGCCGACCTTCTCCCGGATCGCCACCACGCTTTCCTTGATAAACTGCGACATCTCCCAATCCGACCGACATTTGCAGACATCAAACAGAAACCGGCTCAGGAGCGTTACGCCCTGGGGCGTATGGACGACTTCGGGATGGAACTGGAGTCCGTAAATGCGCCGGGCCGGGTTGCCCATGGCCGCCACGGGACAGGTCTCTGTGCGGGCCATGACGGAGAATCCGGCCGGCATTGTCTCGACCTGGTCGCCATGGCTCATCCACACATCAAGCTCCTTCGGGAGGTCGCGAAACAGGGATGACGAATCCACCACGGACACGCGGGCGCTTCCATATTCGCGTTCCCGTCCGGGCTTCACCGCGCCGTTCAGAAGTTTGGCGGTCATCTGGAGGCCGTAGCAAATCCCCAGCACAGGCACCCCCAGCTCATAAATCGCCGGATCACACAGCGGTGACCCCTTGTCCAACACGCTAGCCGGCCCGCCTGAGAGAATGATACCGGCCGGCTTTCGCGCCGCCAGCTCAGCCGCGGTGGTGTTGAACTTCAGGAGTTCAGAGTAGACCCGCTGCTCGCGGACACGCCGCGCGATAAGCTGGCTGTACTGTGAACCGAAATCGAGAATGGCTATCCAATTGTGCCCCTGCATAAACGTTACGCCTTTCGGATCAGATCACGGAATTGATTGAAGAGATAATAGGGATCATGGGGGCCAGGGGAGGATTCCGGATGGTACTGCACCGAAAACATCGGTTCCTTCCGGTGCGCAAGCCCCTCCACAGTCTGGTCATTCAGGTTGATATGTGTGACCTCCACGCTGCCGGAATCCAGCGTCGCAGGATCCACGGCGAAGTTGTGGTTCTGCGAGGTGATCTCCACGGCGCCGGTCCGCAGATTCTTGACCGGATGGTTACAGCCATGATGCCCGAACTTGAGCCGGTAGGTCTTCCCGCCGCAGGCGAGTCCGAGAGTCTGGTGCCCCAGGCAGATTCCCATGAGTGGAACCTTCCCCAGCAGGGCGCGGGCCGCCTCGATGGCATAGGTCACGGCAGCGGGATCCGCCGGGCCGTTGGAAAGGAATACGCCGTCGGGTTTGAGCTTGAGCACCTCCGCGGCGGGGGTCTTGGCCGGAACGACAGTCACATCCATGCCGTTCCGCCGCAGGCTGCGAAGGATGTTCCATTTGATCCCGAAATCATAGGCCACGATCTTGAGGTCGACCGGCGGCAGGGCTGAGGCAATGCCCCAGGACTGCGTCAGAGACCCATCAGGATCCCAGTGATAAGCCTTCTTGCAGGACACCTTGGCGGCGTAGTCCTGCCCGTCGAGCCCACCCCACTCCAGGGCTTTCTTCACAGCCTCCGCCTCACCAATCTTCCCCGTGACGCTCATGAATCCGCGCTGGGTTCCCTCCGTGCGAAGCTTGGTGGTCAACGCCCGGGTGTCGATGCCGGCGATCGCGGGAATGTTCCATTTCGCCAGATAATCATGAAGCGAGCCGTCCGCGCGCCAGTTGCTGGAGAGGTTCATGTCATGCATGATGAACCCGTTGGCAAAGAGCTTGCGGCTTTCCATGTCCGCCTGATTCATGCCCGTGTTCCCGATCTCGGGATACGTCATGGTGACGAACTGGCCGCTGTACGAGGGATCGCTCAGGATTTCCTGATAGCCCGCCATACCGGTGTTGAAGACCACCTCGCCGCAGGCATCCACCGCCGCACCGACCGAATACCCGCGCAAAATAGTGCCGTCCTGCAGCGCGATAAAAGCCTTGCGTGCCCGTTGTTCACTCCAATTCCATGTCGAAGCCATAATCAATCCTTCCGGTGCCGGGAGAAAAAGTGCGCCTACTCTAGCGATTCCATGGTGACTTGGCAACGGTTAGGGAAGAGAAAATGCGGACCAGGGGTGCGAGCCGGTTTCAGGTCAAAAAAAAACCAACGAGCGAGATGGCCGGACGCTCTTGCCATAACTTGCGGAGGAACAGCTATGAGCTATCTGCCACAGGGGGATGTGACATCATGCTATTGACAATCACCATCTCGCCCGCTGACGAAATAGATCATGCAATATGCATGATGTTCCCACAATCGGAAATACCCTGATTCACCATCAGGGTTTTTCTGATTCCCCCGTGGTGGTATTCCTCTGGACTTCACCGGTGACACCCCGCACACTGACGATGAAAAGGGAGCCACGACATGACTTTTACAGAATTGGGAATTCCACCACCGCTTGTGGATGCATTAGCTAAGAACCACATTACAGAGCCCATGCCCATCCAGACTGCGGCTGTGTCCCTGTTGCTGGCGGGAAAAGACGCCTATCTCAATTCTGAAACCGGCACGGGAAAAACCCTGGCTTATCTCCTTCCCCTTTTCTGCCGGATCGACCCGGCCGTTCCCGAGCTCCAGGGCATCATCATGGCGCCGACCCATGAACTGGCCATCCAAATCCAGCGTGTCGCAGGCGCCCTTGCCCAAAATTCAGGCCTGCCCATCCGAACCATCCTTCTGATCGGCGGCACCGCCCTTCCCCGCCAGCTTGAAAAGCTGAAGAAGAAACCGCATCTGGCCATCGGGTCCCCAGGGCGGATCAGGGATCTGATTATCATGAAAAAACTCAAGACCCAGGCGGTACGGGGCGTCGTGATTGACGAGGCCGACCGCCTTCTCGCCGACGAGTCGCTGGCGTCCGTCCGCGCCATCCTCTATGCCACGCCCCGGACCCGCCAGGTCATCTTTGCCTCCGCCACCGAGCATGACAAGACCTCGGCCGCCGCAGCCACCCTGGCGCCGGATATCGCCATGATCCGGGCCGGCGCCACGCCTGTGAACAGCAATATCGAGCATCTCTACCTGGTGTGCGAGGAACGGGATAAACCGGAGTTGCTTCGCAAGCTGATCCACGCCCTGGATCCCGAACGGGCGATCGTCTTTGTGCATCGGAACGAAAAGGCAGAGGTCATCGTCGGAAAACTCATTTTCCATAAGTTGCCCGCCTCCGACCTTCATGGCGCTTATGACAAGAGCGAGCGGAAAAAGGCTATGGATGATTTCCGCGCCGGAACCACCCGGATTCTGATCGCCTCGGATATCGCCGCCCGCGGCCTGGACATTGCCGGAGTGACCCACATCTTTAACGTGGATGTTCCGAGCGAGAGCAAAGCCTATCTCCACCGGGTGGGCCGCACCGCCCGCGCCGGCGCCAAAGGCCACGCCATTTCGCTGATGACCGAACCCGAACTGCGCCTGGTGAAGCGTTTCGAAACCGAACTCGGAATCAAACTGTCACGCATCATCCTCCAGGAGGGCGAAGTGCTCGTGGTGGAATAGAGCGACTCACCGCTTCTTCAACGCCAGCGATACGGCAAAGAAGCCGCAGGCCCAGAGGACGATCGTAGCGCCGGCGGCGGTGTTCCAGTAGTAGGAGCAGACTAGGCCCAGAATGCCGGATACCAGGCTGACGATGACCGAACCCAATACATAATCCCGGGTGTTCCGGGCCAGATTGCGGGCGGTCGCCGCAGGCAGGATCAGCATGGAATTGATCACCAGCAATCCAACCCACGGGATGCTCACCGCCACCACCACCGCCACCAGCACGGAGAAGAGCGCCTCCAGGAAGGAGGCCGGCAACCCGCGACTGGACGCAAGAGACCGGTTGAGGCTGACAAAAAAGAAGGCGTTGAACAGGAATACCCACACCACCACCACCACCATGCCCAGAATCGCCAGGCCGCCCAGTTCGCGGGGCGTTACCGTGAGGATGTCGCCAATCAGAAACCGGGAATACCGGGCAAAGCCCCCCCCGCGCGACAACAGGACCACGCCGAGCGCCACCACAAAGGCCATGACCAGGGCGATGCTGGTGTCCGGAGGCACGGCGCTGTACCGGCGCATCAGGAACATCGCCACCGCCAGCAAGACCGCGAAGCCGACAATGGTCACCGTGGGGTCGGCCAACCCCAGCAACGCGCCCAGCGCCAGGCCGGTCAGCGCGGAATGCCCCATCGCCTCTGAAAAAAACGCCATCTGGTTGTTGATCACAAGGCAACCGAGCATTGCCAGTAGAGGCGACACCAGCAGAACAGCCAAAAGGGCGTTGTGCATGAATTCATAGCGCGCCCAATCAAAGGGTAGATGCATCAAAAGGGTGTGCCACAGGATCATGATTTCCCCTTCACCGGGAGGGCGCACTGCTCGTGCTCCAGTTCTTTAAGCAGCGGGCGCCGTCCCGCGATCTCCTGTTCGGTGAAGCCGAACCCGAAGGCCTGGCGGATCAACGGGCTCAACAACACATCACGGGGGGGGCCATCACAGAGTACCGTGCGGTTCAACAGGATCATCCGGTCCGCAAACTGCGCGGCGGCGGTAAGGTCATGGGAGACGAGAAGAATGGAGAGGTCATATTCCGTCCTCATCCGGGACACCATCTGGTAGAAGCGTTCCATGCCGCCCTGGTCAAGGGCGGCGACGGGCTCGTCCAAAAGAAGCAATTCCGGAACCGGTGTCAGAGCCAGCGCCAGCATGACCCGCTGGAGTTGGCCGACCGAAATCTCGGAGATCCGGCGGTTCAGAAGCGAGTCCGCCCCTACCAGCGCCAATTTGGACAGGGCCTCTTCACGAACCGCCTTCCGGGTTCCCACCCAAAGCGGCCAGCGGGTCAGCGCCCCTGAAAACAAATCCAAAACCGTGGTCGGCGAAGTCCGATCCAATTCCAGTTTCTGGGGCACATACCCGATCCTCAGGGGTTTCGTGGTCTCGATGTTGCCGTGGTGGATGAACCGGAGCATGCCGGTATGGGGAAGTTCGCCAACCATGGCCCTGAGCAGGGTGGTTTTGCCCGCCCCGTTCGGCCCGATCAGGGAGGTCAGTTCCCCGCAATGCATGTGGAGATTCAGGGACTCCAGCACCTGACGGCCCTGGAACGTCACGCCGAACTCCACCAATCGTATGCAACATTCTCCGCAAGAACGCATGAGAGGAAGTCCTCCCTTTCTAGTTCACCAGCCACACGGCAAGCAGCGCGATGATCACAACCAACACGCCGGCTGTGATGATCACGCGTTTCGAGCCGTGTTCGGACGCCGGTTCACCATCATCATCCCAGCCCGGCTCTTTCCTCATGTAATCTCTGTCATACAGTCCCATAACCCAACCATGACCCAAACCTCTTGCATAGTTCAACCATAAATTGTCTCAAACTGCGATCATCGAGACACTTGGATGATACACTTCCCTCCGGACTCCACCGCGTCCCCCTCTCTTTGTCATAATTTGGATCATTTAAATCCTCTATTTGCAAAGACTGTGCAAATGCGAAACATCGATAATTCACTGGCACTAAATGTGCTTTTAAACTGAGTTGACCTGAGGTTGGTAACAAAGTGGAACAGTGCCAAAGGCGCTATCAAGTTCCAAGTCTACTGACCGAATGGGGCGCCCGGCCGCAGGCATTTGCGACCGTTTTGACCGCGACCTTCGGGTCGCGGTCTTCATTTTTCGCCACGCTTGACGCTATCCCGTTTTCAGGCTTATCTTGACCTCACCATGACGATGACCAGATTACCCGCTGAATGGGAGGCACAGGATGGCATTCTGATGGCCTGGCCTCATGACGATACGGACTGGAAGCCCCGCTTGCCCCAGGCCCGGGAAACCTTTGCCCGACTCATCGCCACGGCCAGTCATCATGCCCGGGTTTTGCTCGTCACCGATATCCCGGGCAATGCCCGTCCGTTTCTCAAGCATGCGGGCGCGGCGCTGGACCGCATCGTCTTCATTCCCGTATCGTGCAACGACACCTGGGCCCGCGACTTCGGCCCGATTACCATTATTGAAGACGACCGCCCTGTGCTCCTGGATTTCCAATTCACCGGCTGGGGCGGCAAGTTCAAGGCCCAGCTCGATAATGTCATCTCTCTCCAGGTGAAAAACCACGGCGCTTTCGGGCGGACCCATCTGCGCACCCTTCACATGGTATTGGAAGGCGGCAGCATTGAAAGTGACGGCCAGGGTACCCTTCTCACCACCGCCACCTGCAACGCCAACCCGAACCGGAACGCCCACCTCAGCGTCCCGGAAATCGAACAGGCCTTCCGGCGTTTTCTGGGGGTCTCGCGTGTTTTGTGGCTTCATCACGGCTATCTGGCGGGCGATGATACCGATGGCCATGTCGATATGCTGGCCCGCTTCGCCCCGCACGACACGCTCGTCTATCAGTCCTGCGACAATACCGATGACGAACATTTCACCGAACTAACCGCTATGGCGGAAGAGCTCAGGGCATTCCGAACCCTCGCAGGCCACCCCTATCGGCTTCTCGCCCTCCCCTGGCCCTCCGCCAGGTATGACGATGCGGGCAACCGCCTTCCCGTCTCCTATGCGAATTTCCTGATTCTCAACGATGCCGTGCTCGTTCCGGTTTACGGGGATCCCTGCGACACCCAGGCGCTTGCCGTCATCGGCCAGGCATTACCGGGGCATCACGTCATCGGCATTGACTGTTCCATACTTGTTTTTCAGCATGGTTCCCTGCATTGCCTGACCATGCAGTTGCCCAAAGGAGTCCTGCCGTGATCCCCATCAAAACCGCCCTCATCCAGCACTCGTCCTGCGCCGACCGGACCGCTACTGTCGCTAAGAGCCTCTCCGCCATCCGGCAGGCCGCCCACTCGGGAGCCCGACTTGTCGTGCTTCCCGAACTCCACACCTCGCTGTATTTCTGCCAGGTCGAGGATCCGGGGAACTGCTCCCAGGCGGAACCCATCCCCGGCCCCATGACCGATGTTTTTGCCAAGGCGGCGCGGGATAATCAGGTGGTCCTGGTAGGCTCGTTTTTCGAGCGTCGCGCGGCGGGGCTGTATCATAACACGGCGGTGGTTTTTGAGACGGATGGCTCGATCGCGGGACTATACCGCAAGATGCACATTCCGGATGACCCGTCGTATTACGAGAAATTTTACTTCACGCCGGGCGATCTGGGATTCCACGCCATCCAGACTTCCGTTGGCAAACTCGGAGTGCTGGTCTGCTGGGATCAGTGGTATCCCGAAGCGGCGCGGCTGATGGCGCTGGATGGCGCGCAGATTCTGGTTTATCCAACAGCCATCGGCTGGGAACCAGCCGACAGCGAGATCGAGACGCAACGCCAGCTCGACGCCTGGGTTACGATCCAGCGCTCCCATGCCATCGCGAACGGGCTGCCCGTCCTGAGCGTCAACCGTGTCGGGCTTGAAGCCTCCCCGTCAGGAAAAGGCGGAATCCGATTCTGGGGCAATACCTTTGCCGCCGGCTCGCAAGGCGAAATCCTGGCCCGTGCCGGGCATGACCGGGATGAAACCCTGCTGGTGGACATCAACCTCGACCGAATCGAGGAAGTCCGCCGGATCTGGCCTTTCCTGCGCGACCGCCGGATCGATGCCTATGGCGATCTGACCAAGCGGTTCCGCTCCTAGTATCGGTAATGCGAGGGCTTGAACGGGCCTTTCGGCGGAATTCCCAGATACTTCGACTGCTTGCGGGTGAGCGTTTCCAGCTTCACGCCAAGTTTGCCGAGGTGCAGTGAGGCCACCTTCTCGTCGAGTTTCTTGGGCAGGACATACACGCCTATCGGGTATTTCCCGGGATTCGTGAAGAGCTCGATTTGCGCCATCACCTGGTTGGTGAAGCTGTTCGACATCACGAAGCTCGGATGCCCGGTGGCACAACCCAGGTTCACCAGGCGGCCTTCGGCCAGCATGATGATGCTCCGCTTGCTCGGGAAGGTGATCTTGTGGACCTGCGGTTTGATCTCCAGCCACTTGTATCCGCGCAGCGCATCCACCTGGATCTCGCTGTCGAAATGACCGATGTTGCAGACGATCGCCATGTCCTTCATCTTCAGCATGTGCGCCTTGGTGATCACGTCGCAGCAGCCGGTCGAGGTCACGAAGATGTCGCCGATCAGACACGCTTCGTTCATCGTCATCACCTGGTAGCCTTCCATCGCGGCCTGAAGAGCGCAGATGGGGTCAATCTCGGTGACGATCACGCGGGCACCCTGTCCCTTGAGGGACTGGCAGCAACCCTTGCCGACATCGCCGTACCCGGCCACGACACAAATCTTCCCCGACAGCATCACATCGGTGGCGCGCATGATCCCGTCCACCAGCGAGTGGCGGCAACCGTACAGGTTGTCGAACTTCGACTTCGTGACGGAGTCGTTCACGTTGAAGGCGGGGATCATCAATTCACGCCGGGCATGCATCTGCTCGAGTCGGTGGACACCGGTGGTGGTTTCCTCGCTGATACCACGGATGGCCTTGATAATGCGGTGGAACCGGCCCGGATCGCGCTTGAGCGATTTCTTGAGCTGGGCCAGCAGGATGGCCTCCTCGCGGCTTTCTGGCGTGCGGTTGAGAATGGAAGGGTCGTCCTCGGCGCGGAACCCGAGGTGGACGAACAAGGTGGCGTCGCCACCGTCATCCAGGATCATGTTCGGGCCTTTGCCATTGCCCCAATCCAGAATGTGGTCGGTGTAGTCCCAATACTCCTCGAGGGTTTCGCCCTTGACGGCAAACACAGGGGTTCCCGTCGCCGCGATCCCGGCGGCGGCATGATCCTGTGTCGAGAAGATGTTGCAACTCGCCCAGCGGACTTTGGCGCCCAGATGCTGGAGTGTTTCGATCAGCACGGCAGTCTGGATCGTCATGTGGAGCGAGCCGGTGATGTTGGCGCCCTTCAGCGGCTTCTGCTTGCCGAACTCCGCGCGCATGGACATCAAGCCGGGCATTTCCTTCTCGGCCATGTCGATTTCCTTGCGGCCGAAATCAGCCAGCGCCATGTCCTTGACAATATAATCGTTCTTTTTCGCCATTGGTTTCCCCTTATTCAATTTGGTGAACATTTAATATAGACTTGCGGCAGACCGGTTGTCCAGAACGCAATCGAAAGAGCCAGCAATTCGCATTTTGGCCACGGGGACGGGGAAGAAGAGGGTAGAGAGCGGGCGAAAAGTGATCGAAAGTTGAGGGACTGAAAAAAGTTATGTTTTTTTCTGGACTCACGCGAGGCGTTCGG
>Ga0073936_10004517_pt1 | contig 19239 bp, 14 predicted proteins | sample AliMusrvi5mmetaG_FD_87041 | JGI IMG/M metagenome (GOLD analysis project Ga0073936, IMG submission 87041) | Freshwater lake bacterial and archeal communities from Alinen Mustajarvi, Finland, to study Microbial Dark Matter (Phase II) - Alinen... | ecosystem: Environmental > Aquatic > Freshwater >... | reverse complement strand
GATATGCTGGCATTTGGGAATAGACTGCTTCAGGGAGAATTGATAAGTAAAGCGTATACCGATACCATGTATGAGCAGTTGAAATTGAAAAACGGACAGACTCGTGCATATGGACTTGGCGTGAGCATGTGGTATGATGACCATAAGCGCTTTATGTTCGGGCACATCGGAGGCGGTACAGGATTTACGACACAGCTCATAATAATGCCGAAAGAAAAAATTGTATCCGTCTATCTGATGAACGTGAAAGACCGCTTCACGGATAACCCCACTATAACGTTTATTGAAACTGTACTGGGCGATACTATCCCGCAAGTAAAAAAATCACTGTCGGATAGGTTGTTTCCCATTGCTTTGGCAAACGGATATGATTCGGCATTGAAAAGTTACAAGACAATCGCGGCCGATTCCTCGAAGTGGTATATCATCAGCGAAGCCGAACTGCTGCAATGCGGCGACGACCTTCTTAAAATATACAGGCACCGGGACGCGATAGGCATGTACACGTATTGCGCGGAGCAAAACCCGTCTTCGCTGAATTCGTTTATCGGATTAGGCATCGCCTATCTGAAAGAAAACAACAAAGGTCTCGCACTGAAGGCATTTAAAAAAGCCATTAAACTTGACCCGGATAACAATTTCGCGAACAGAATGATAAAACAGATTGAATCGCAACAATAATTGAAGCATACCAGGAATAAAAACGTATGAAACGGATAGGTGACATCGCCGTTTATGAACATGGTTCAAAAGATAATCCCGCCATTATCTTTGTCCATGGTTTTCCCATGAGCGCAAATATGTGGAAGCAGCAGGTGGACGCGCTGTGGCAGACACATTATTGCATTACGTATGACTTGCGCGGTCTTGGCAATTCATCGCCCGGAGACGGACAGCATACGATGGAATCATTCGTCGATGATTTTTTTGCCGTTCTCGATGAATTGCAGGTCGCCAAATTCTCCGCGTGCGGTTTATCCATGGGCGGATATCTTTTGCTTCGGGCGTACGAAAGATGGCCCGAGAGATTTGAAAAATTAATTCTCTGCGATACACGGTCGCAGGCGGATGACAACAGCGCGAAAATCTCACGTTCGCAGAATATTAAACGCGTTACGGCTGAAGGCAATGAAGCATTCGTTGATTCATTCATCCCGTCATGTGTCTATGCTCCGAATATTACGAAAATGGGCGCTGAGTACGAGGCTTTGTTATTGGAATGGCGGCAGAACAGCGTCGTGGGAATCAAGGGCTGTTTGCTTGCCATCATGTCCCGCACCGATACGACGCATGTACTTGAAAAAATTCAAATTCCGTCACTGCTGCTGTGCGGCGAGCAGGATGCCATTACTCCCGCGGTGGGAATGATGGGCATGGCTTCGGAAATACCGGGTGGTGAACTGGTTATTGTGCCTGAAGCTGGACATATAGCTCCGCTTGAAAATCCCGCGTATGTGAATGAAGCACTCATTTCTTTTTTGAAAGCATAGATGAAGCAATTGAAATTTTACGTCGTATGGAAGGGAAGGACTCCCGGTGTGTATTATACCTGGCAGGAGTGCCGCGCACAAATAGACGGATTTCCCGAAGCGAGATATAAATCCTATGAGTCACTGCATGACGCGCAGGCAGCATTTAAGGGGACGGACAAAAGAACATTCTACCGTCGCAAGGAAGACATAAAAGTAAAAAACATCCCGATGGTTAAAGACGCGCTTTGCGTTGATGCCGCGTGTTCGGGGAATCCCGGAGCGATGGAGTACCGCGGGGTGATGTTCAATACACGACAGGAAGTTTTTCACGCGGGACCATTCCCCGAAGGCACGAATAATATTGGCGAATTTCTTGCAGTCGTTCACGCGCTCGCGATGCTGAAAAAAGAAAACAGCACCCGGACGATTTATACCGATTCCGTTAACGCGATGATATGGGTGGAAAAGAAAGAGTGCAAAACCAAGCTTGTCCGCACCACGCGAAATGCCGAACTGTTTGACCTGATACGGCGCGCGGAAAAATGGCTCAAAGAAAACACGTACGAGAATAAAATATTCAAGTGGCAGACGGATCTGTGGGGAGAAATACCCGCCGACTTCGGCCGAAAATAATTAGTTTCAAAAGGAATTAACCGCAAAGACGCAGAGACGCAAAGATTATTTTGGTGCGTTAAGATTTCGCAAGTCAAAAACATTGAAGTATACGGTGCTGTATTAAATTTCAGATTGTGGTTATATATGCACGCCCATTCTCATAAAATCGAACATTCAACGAAAATATCAGCCTTAAAATTACTTTGCGTCTCTGCGCCTTTGCGGTAAACTTATAAAAAACCCCGGCGAACCGGGGTTAAATTTTGTCTTATCTCTTAAGGATGGGGAAGAAGCCCGTTATTTCCTGAATTTCATTCACGATGAAATCGGCTTTTTGCAGGTATTCTCTGCCGAGAGTAGATTCCACCGCAATGCAGACCATGCCCGCGTTTTTCGCGGCTTCAACGCCGAGAGGCGCATTCTCAATAACCACACATTCTGAAACCTCGAGTCCCAGTGTTTTTTGCGCGATAAGGTATGGGTCGGGATTCGGTTTCGCGCGGGGAACATCATCGCCGCTGATAATAAAATCAAACAGTTTTTGTCTTTCAAGGTCAACCGACTTTTCCATATTCTTGCGCGCGCATGCGGTAACAAGCGCCGTCGTATATCCGCGTTCACGCAGTTCGGCAATTGTTTCAAACGCGTTGGGGTAATATGATAATTTTGCTATCTCGCGGAAGAGACTTCTTTTTTCTTCAACAAATTTTGGATGGTCTTCTTTTGGAATATCAACGCCTGCCTGCTGCAGCATGAGCGGAAGAATTTCAAACGAGTTCATTCCTTCAGTTAGCAGGACGCTTTCTTCGGTAACAGTTCCGCCATACCGCTGGAACATCTGATCCCACGCGAGATAGTGGTAGTGCAGTGAATCAACAATTACTCCATCGAGGTCAAATAAAATAGCTTTGATCATTTTTCTTTATCGTTTCGTTTTTATTTAGTATTTAAATTCTCAACCGCATCAATGCCTGAAGGCATAGGAAGATAGAAGCGAACGCGCTGTATATCTCCGTTGCGTTTTACCAGTCTATTTATATGTTTCTTTATCAATACGCTGTGTTCAATGTAAATATCGTCTTCGATGATGCATCCAAACACATAACTGGTACCTTTTATCAGAACATTTTTTCCGATGCGTAATGGGAATTCATCATTCCCCGTCATATTAACGCTGGATTCTATGCGTGAGTTTTCTCCGATCTCAATATCGCCTTTGATGATATCGCCCCAGAGAATTTCAACATTGTCGCCGATAAGCAGTTTCTGATGCGCAAAGCATGAAAGGTGAACATTTTCCCAGATGACGACATTCTTTCCGAGGTGGACATTTCCGTCAAGAAAAACATTTCTCTTGAGTTCAATATTGTAGTTCAGATGGACACCTTTGCCGATATACACGCCCTTACCTAGTCTGATATCGAAGAGCTCACCCTGTTTGTCAAGAGTAACAATACGGTCGACAATCTCATCGTCGATAAAGAAATCATCGGGATCGTCAATCTCAACAAGATTTTTAATCTTATCATAGACGTTTTTGCGATAGATGTTTTCCATCTCTTTCAGAACCGCTTTATCATTGAAGCCCATAACGACGTAGTCTTCTTTGGGACTTGACGCGCTTACGGTATATCCTTTTTTATTGAATGCGCCGATAAGGTCGGTTATGTAAATTTCATTTTGCGCGTTATTACTCGAGAGTTGGAAAACCAATTCATTAAGTTTCTCATTATCAAATGCGTAGACGCCGGAATTATATTCGGGAATATTAAGAAGTTCTTCTCTGGTGAATGAATATTTCCGGTTCTTATATGTCAAGATATATTCTTCGCCTTCTTTGATGGCGAGAATATCCTTATGCTCGATTATCTCAATAACATTATTATGGTCTTTGCCCGATGGCTTGCCCGCTTTATCGAATTCTTTTACGCGGACAATGCGCCCGTATGAATTCTGCTCGGCGGGTCCTGAAAATTTTCCTGTCAGCACCATCATATCGCTTTTGGATTCGTGGAAATTCTTCTTAAAGTCGGCGATAGTTTCTTTGTCAATGAGTCCCATGTCTCCCGGCAGGACATATACGGTGCCCTTGAAATTGTTTTTGCCAAGTCCTTCCAGACCGACCTGCACGGCGTGTCCCGTTCCTTTTTGTTCTTCCTGAAAAGCGAACGCGTTCCGTTCTCTTTTGCCGAACACATCCATAACGTCGCTGGCTTTGATGCCCACAACAACAACAGTGTTCAGTTCGGGGATGGCGGCAGTGCACGCGTTGTACACGCGCTCAACGGTGGTTACACCCCAGATGGAGTGCAGCATTTTTGAGCGGTGGGATTTAATGCGCTTGCCGTGTCCCGCCGCGAGAATGATGGCGGCTTCACCTGAGGCAAAGGTAAAGGGGGAGGATAAGTCTTTTGCTTTTTGATAAATTATTTCGTTCGACACAATATTGTCCTCTAAAAATTCTTAATTTACTTATGGACGGTAATACGGCACTAAGTCGCGGGTCTGTTCTGCGGTTTGACCTGAAAGTATCTCAAATTCAATTTTTTTAGCGTCGCCGCTCCACATGATTCTTTTGTATCCGTCACCGCGAAGCACTTCGCCGTTGGTTGTCAGTACGCTGTCCTCAGTCTGGAGCGTCAGGTAGCAGAAGCCGTCCTGCAGGCGGAATCCCTCGACCTTTTCAATGTCATTAAAATCATAAATAGCCTGCCCGTTCAACTTCCCGTCGGTAACGGTCAGTTTGCGGTCTTTGATTATCTTGCCTTCCATTTTCATGGATGCAGGGAAATCAGTGCTTTTCAGCATATAATCAAACAAGTTCGCGCGGTCCTCGGCAAATTCCTTGTTCCCGATAGCATCGGAACGGATATCGCTGAATGAGACGGTCACTGTTCCTTTGCGGGCGCTGTTCATACTTATCTTGTACGAGACCTTATGAACAATAAGGCATCCCTGGAACAGGAAGAGTGAAAATAGCGTGCTTATTAATAAAATATACTTCATATTTCAGTTTCAATTTATTTATTTTAGAAACGAAGAATTTTCCCGTACGGAAATGTCCTCTGTCAGAAAGAGCCGGATAATCTAAAATATCTTTAGTAATTTACGAATATGCCGGGAAAATATCATCCGGCGACTTTAAATATAACGGAAACTGGAAAACTCCCGAAATAAAAAAGCGGAAGGAATTTACAATGAAAATAGCACTGTATCCCGGTACATTTGACCCGATAACCAACGGGCACATAGATATTATTCAGCGGGCGAGCGAATTATTCGATAAAATAATTGTTACCGTGGCGGTTAATCCCTCCAAAAATCCGCTTTTTACCGCTGAGGAGCGTATTGAGCTTATAAGGGAATCCCTTTCTCAGCCCAAATTTGAAGTGAGTTCGTTTGACGGACTGGTGGTTGATTACGCTAAGAAGACGGACTCGATAGCCATTATCCGTGGTTTGCGTGCGATAAGCGATTTTGAATATGAATTTCAGATGGCGCTCATGAATCATAAACTGGCTGAAGATATCACGACGGTATTTCTCATGCCTAACGAAAAATATACCTATCTGAATTCATCCATCATAAGAAACCTGGCACAATTCCACGCGGACGTTTCGGACTTCGTTCCGCCATGCGTGGTTGATGCCCTTAAAAAGAAATTCCCCCTTTAAGAGATAGACCACGGATAACGCGGACAATACAGATAATCACAGATCGAAATATTTTTGTCAAAAAAAAAGGACACGCTGTTAACGTGTCCTTTTTAATATATCACCGTGCAAATCCGTATAATCCGCGCTTGCCCGCCTATGGCGTGGTTCCATTGCGATTAGAGTTTTGCGATGGCGGCTTTAATTTTCGCGATTGCCTTCTGCAGATTTTCCATTGATGTGGCGTACGAAAAGCGCATGAATCCTTCTGCGCCGAAAGCACTGCCGGGCACAGCCGCGACATTCGCTTCGTTCAGCAGGAACATAGCAACGTCAATCGAATTGTTTATCGCCGTGCCGTTGAATGATTTGCCAAAGAACGCGCTGACATCAAGAAATAAATAAAATGCACCCTGCGGTTTAACGCCTTTGAATTCTTTCATGGCGGTTAACGCGTCAAAGAAATAATCTCTGCGTTTTTCAAACTCACTCTGCATAGCGCGAACGCTATCCTGCGGACCCACAACTGCTTCCAATGCGGCGTACTGTGAGATTGACGCGGCGTTAGAAGTGCTGTGACTCTGTAATTTATCCATTGCTTTGACGATAGGTTCCGGAGCCAGTGTCCAGCCGATACGCCATCCCGTCATTGCGTGTGATTTAGATACGCCGTTGACAAGAATTGTTTTGTTGCGCAACTCAGGCAGCAATGTCGCGAAGCAGGTGTTATCCATTCCGTCGTACACGAGTTCCGAATAAATTTCATCGGACACAACGAAGATTCCCGCTTTCTTAACAATGTTTGCTATTGCAAGAAGTTCATCTCTTGTGTAAGTTGTTCCCGTCGGGTTTGATGGATTGCAAAGCACCAGAAGTTTTGTCTTCGGGGTGATTGCTTTTTCAAGATCGGCGGGGTTAATTTTAAAACCGCTTTCAGCGGATGTTTCCAGGATGACCGACTTGCCGTGAGCAAGCGTTACCATTTCGGGATACGAAACCCAGTACGGCGCGGGGATGATAACTTCATCGTCAATATAAATTAAAGCGCTGATGAGATTGAACAGACTATGTTTCGCGCCCGAAGAAATAATCACTTCGGCGGGAGTATAATCGAGTCCGTATTTAGCATTGATGCTTTCCGCGACTGCTTTTCGCAGAGCGGGCAATCCCGCGTTAATGGTATATTTCGTGTGATTTGCCGCAATGGCTTTTACGGCGGCATCCTTTACATTATCGGGGGTCGGAAAATCAGGTTCGCCGACGCTGAGGTCGATTATCTCAATGCCCTGTGCCTGAAGATTTTTAGCTTTTGCCGCCACCGCCATAGTTGGTGAGCCGGTAATTTTGTCAATGTGTTGCGATATCATATAGTCTCCGTTGAATAATAAAATCGTATGTAAAAAAAAGCATAAAGGAAATTTACTCTCCTTTGTGTCTCTGCCGGATGTTGGGTAAATGATACGGGCAATGTTGAGGTTCACGGCTTTTGTGAAGCCGCTCACGCAGTAAAAGGTTTTAGATTTTTAATTAACAAATTTAATTATTTTTTAGATAATTGTTTCAATTAATAACAGGTTTTTTTCAATGCAACAAAACAAATTCGGTGATAATTCCATGAGTGTGTCATTAATGGGATTCGGAGCGGGACATATCGGCGGCGGAGAGATGAGCGAGAGCGAGGCTTTGGAAGTGCTCAATACCGCATTCGATAATGGCATCAACCTTTTTGATACTGCCCGCGGGTACGGACTATCTGAAGAGCGCATAGGAAAATTTTTGCCCGGTAAGCGCGATAAGATAATTCTTTCAACCAAGGTCGGATACAGCATTGACGGTTATACCGACTGGACATACGATATCATCCGCGCGGGTGTTGAGCACGCGCTGAGACTCATGAATACGGATTATCTTGATATCGTGCACCTGCACTCATGCCCGCTGGATGTGCTGCAAAGGCGAGAGGTGATTGACGCGCTTCTTGAAATGAAAAAAGAGGGAAAACTCAGGGTCGCGGCGTATTCGGGAGAAAATGAGGAGCTTGATTTTGCCATCAATGCAAATTGCTTTGGCGCCATACAAACCTCGGTGAATGTTTTTGACCAAAGAGGCATTGATACATTTTGTGCCGCCGCAAAAGAAAAGGGCATGGGAATTATAGCCAAACGCCCGATGGCAAATTTCGCGTGGAGCTATGAAGCACAGCCGTTCGGCGATTACGCTGAGGATTATTGGCTGAGAATGAAGGACATGGAGCTCGACTTCGGCGAGCGGTGGGGAGAGGTGGCTCTTCGTTTTGCCGCATATCACGGTAACGCGGATTCCATCATCATCGGTACGGGAAATGCGGGGCATCTCAAAAACAATATCGCCATGCTCGAAAAGGGACCACTTTCTCCGGACGAGGTCGCATTACTGAAAGAAATATTCAAACGTCACGACAATAACTGGGTCGGATTGATTTAATCCCGCTTTTTCGGTGGTTTTAATCACGTTTATAAAACGAAAACGAAAATTATCGTGCTAAAGAAAAAATTCGACAGGAAATTCCGTCGAATTTTTTATTTTTAAGGTTCACATTAACGGAAAAACCTATGTCAGACAAGTTCTATCAGATTTCTATCGAAAAACTTTTTTCCTGGATACTCAGCGAAGAAGCACAGGGCTCAATATTCGGTATATATAAAGAAAATTTTTATGTGCCGAAAAAAGACGATCCGTTCCACATGCAGAGATACGGCAGACTTTTGGAGACTCCGCTGGGAGTTGCCGCCGGTCCGCAGACTCAGCTTGCGCAGAATATTATCGGTGCCTGGCTGTGCGGCGCGCGTTATATAGAACTGAAGACCGTACAGACACTCGATGAGATTGACGTATCGAAACCTTGCATTGAAGTCGAGGACGAAGGATATAACTGCGAGTGGTCGCAGGAACTGACATTAAAAGGTTCGTTTGAGGAATACCTCAACGCGTGGATTCTCATGCATGTGCTGAAACACAAATTCGGCTGGGAAGGCGACGAGCAGGGTTTTATTTTCAATATGAGCGTCGGTTATGATTATGCCGGCATCCTGAAACCGAATGTGCAGTGGTTCCTCGAAAAGATGGAAAACTGCGAAGCGGAACTCGCCGAGAAAATTGAATCTATCGCTCCGATGTATCCCGCTATCCGCGACATTAAAATTCCCGCGAGAATGACCGACAACATCACGCTTTCCACAATGCACGGATGCCCGCCAAACGAAATTCATAAGATAGGCAAGTATTTAATTGAGGAAAGAAAACTCAATACGACCATCAAATTAAATCCCACGCTTCTGGGACCTGAGCGTCTCCGTGAGATTCTTAACACCATATCGGGATTCACCGTTAATGTTCCCGATGTAGCGTTTGAACATGATTTAAAATATCCCGACGCGCTTGAACTGATAAAATCACTTCAGGAATCGGCGGATAAGGTCGGCGTTAAATTCGGATTGAAATTAACCAACACGCTTGAAGCTCTTAACCTGACGCGCCATTTACCCGAAAACGAAAAAATGGTATACGCGAGCGGACGCGCCCTGCACCCTATCAGTATTAACCTTGCTGCGAAACTGCAAAGCGATTTTGACGGCAAATTAGATATCTCTTTCTGCGCGGGCGTTGACGCGTTCAACGTTGCGAGCACGCTTTCATGCGGGTTGAAACCGATAACGGTTTGTTCCGACTTATTGAAACCGGGCGGATATATGCGCATGACGCAATATATCGAAAGCCTTGAAACGGCATTTGCCGAGGTTAAAGCGAAATCAATCGATGAGTTCATAGTAAAGACCAATGGGAAAGCAAAAGATGTTCGCAGCGCGGCGATTGAAAATCTGAGAAAGTACGCATTGGTTGTGCTTGATGAAAAAGCATACCGCAAGAGCAGCTTCCCGTATAAAAATATTAAAACAAAACGCGCGCTTACCGAGTACGATTGCGTTCACGCTCCATGTATTGAAGCTTGCGCCGTTGACCAGAACGTGCCGAATTATATGTTCTATACGGGTCTCGGCGATTTTGCCAACGCGTATAAAATAATTACATCGGATAATCCCATTCCGAATATCACGGGAAATGTCTGCGACCATTTGTGTCAGACAAAATGCACGAGAATGAATTACGACAACTCGCTGCAGATACGCGCGATAAAACGTTTTAACGCCGAAGAGCATAATAAAAATCACAACGAAAACGCATTGCCAAAGAACGGATATAAAGTCGGCATTATCGGCGCGGGTCCTTCGGGATTATCATGCGCGTACTTCCTGGCGTTGGAAGGATTCACTGTTGACGTGTATGAATCAAAACCATTCGCGGGCGGCATGACATCCGACTCAATTCCTGAATTCAGATTAAGCGCCGAGCGTATTGCCGCTGATGTTGAATTGGTGAAATCGGTCGGTGTTAATCTCCATTTCGACCATAAAGTTGACGGGGAGTTTTTTACCGAACTGCAGAAAAACAGCGCGTATATATTTATCGGTATTGGCGCGCAGAAAAGCAAGAAGCTCGAAATTCCCGGTGAAGACATTGAGGGTGTATTCGACCAATTGCAATTTCTTTCAATCATCCGCCGTGGCGGAAAGATGTCTCTCGGTTCGAAGATAGCCGTTATTGGTGGAGGAAACTCCGCTATAGATACCGCGCGTACCGCAAACAGGATTATCGGCGCCGAAGGAAAAGTGCAGGTGCTCTATCGCAGAACGGTGAACGAAATGCCCGCAGACCGCGAAGAGATTGACGCATTACTAAAAGAAGGTATCGAGATAATAGAACTGACCGCTCCTCTTTCGGTTGAAAAGAAGAACGGAAAATTACATCTTACCAGTATCGGAATGGAGCTGAGCGAAAAGGACGCCAGCGGCAGAAGACGTCCCGTACCCGTTAAGGGCTCGGAGTTTGTATTGGAATTCGATAATATCCTGACGGCAATCGGACAGGATATTGATTTGAATTTCATTGAATCGAAAGCATTCACCGTTAACAAAGCCACACTTGAGACAAGCTTACCGAATGTATTCATGGGCGGCGATGCTGTCCGTGGAGCTGATTCGCTTATCAACGCGGTCGGCGACGGAAAGAAAGCCGCGCTCAAGATAGCGGCACATGCAATCGACGGTTTTGTTTTTGAAGGAACGCGTAAAGAGAAAAACATTGACGCGGTTGCACTGCAAAAGAAAATTTCACATCGCGAACCGGGTTTGGAAATTCATGAATCGCCGAAATCAACGGGCAAGAATTTCGAACTCGTGCACGCGGTCATTACCAAAGAAGAAGCAATTAAAGAAGCACAGCGCTGTCTGTTCTGCGATGACATCTGTAACATATGCACGACGGTATGTCCGAACTTTGCCAATGTTGCCTTCAATGTAACACCCATGAATATTCCCGTGTACGCGTTTGAAGTGAAATTCGGCAAAGCGGGTATCATTGAAAAAGGCGTCATGAAAATTACACAGGAGCCTCAGATAATCAATGTTCGCGATTTCTGCAACGAATGCGGCAATTGCGATTCGTTCTGTCCGACATCGGGCGCTCCGTATAAGACAAAACCGAAGTTCCATCTGACCAGAGAAAGCTTTGATATCGAGCCGGCGGGATTCATGCTTGAGGACAAAAAACTCATCCGCAAAAAAGACAAGATGCTTTCGTCCCTGTCGTTTGAAGACGGGTCGGTTGTCTATGAGGCGTCGAATATCGTGGCTTACTTCGGTAGAGACGATTTCTCGCTAAAAGGATTCAATTTGAAAGGAGCCGTTGCCGATACCATCGAATTGGCACATGTTTCCGAAATGTACCTTTTATTAAAGAATCTTGCGGATTTCCCGTTATTCCAATAAAAATTGGAAACATTTTCTCCATTTACTTTGTTGTATAAATGGAACACGGATGCGCATGATTGTTTGGAAATATGTGATGATATCGGTCAAATTCCCTCATCACCCGACCTCTTCTCCCCGAGGGAGAAGAGGTGTAGGAGAATCAAAATTATTCTTGTTTTCTTCCCTCTCCCTTAGGGAGAGGGAATGAGGGTGAGGGCACTTATCGTCATTATATTAATGTAATGAATTTCATCCGTGTTCCATTGAGATTTATGTATGTGTTATGAAGGATGAATATGTTTGTTACGGTGAATGGAGTAAAGAAGGAATATACCGGCGACCCTGAACTCTCCCTTTTGAGTTATCTTCGCGATCATGAAGGTATCACTTCGGTTAAAGATGGCTGTGCCCCGCAAGCCTCATGCGGATGCTGTACCGTGCAGTTGAACGGCAAAGCGGTTTTATCGTGCGCCATTACAATGAAAAAAGCTGAAGCCGGCGAGGTACTTACCACAGACGGAATGAGCGATTATCTCCGTACTACCATATCAAGAGCATTTGTACAAACGGGCGGAGTCCAGTGTGGATTCTGTATCCCCGGTATTGTCATGCAGACAAAAACACTCATCGAAAACAATCCTGAACCGACACGGCAGGAAATTGCCAAAGCGCTTACACCGAATCTTTGCAGATGCACAGGCTATAAAAAAATCATTGACGCAATAGAACTTACTGCGAAGACCGTCCGCAATAACGAAGAACTCCCCGAACTGAAAAACGATGCGCGCGTCGGCGGAAGACAGCCGAAATATAATTCAGAAAAATTAGTCATGGGCGATTGCCCGTATGTTGCAGATATGTCATTCCCGGGCATGGTGAACGGCGCGTTAAAATTCAGCGACCATCCGCGCGCAAAAATAATATCCATCAATATTGAAAAAGCTTCAAAGCATCCCGGAGTTATACGGATATTCACGGCGAAAGATGTTCCCGGTCAGCGCATTATCGGCATGGTTGTGCAGGACTGGCCGCTGATGGTTGATGTTGGCGAAGAGACGCGCTATGTGGGCGATGTGCTCGCGGGTGTTGTCGCGGAATCGGAATCCATCGCGCGCGAAGCGGTGAAGCTTATTGAAGTTGAGTACGAAGTACTGACTCCCGTATCAGACCCCGAAATCGCGCTTGAACCCGATACGCCGAAAATCGGCCCCAACGGAAATTTGCTTTCATCCTGTCCGATAAAACGAGGCAACATGGAAGCGGCAATCGCGAACACTGCCTATGTGTCATCGGGAACATACAATACGCAAATGATTGAACATGGTTTTATGGAAACCGAAGCGGCGATAGGAATTAAAGTCTGTGACGGTATTGAAATTCTTTCACAGGGACAGGGAGTGTACTCCGACCAAAAGCAGATAGCAAAAATTTTAAATCTGCCTTTGGATAATGTTCGTGTAACGCTCGTGCCCAACGGCGGCGGTTTCGGCGGAAAAGAAGACCTTTCCGTGCAGGGTCATGCGGCGTTGTTCGCGTACCTTCTTGATACGCCCGTCAAAGTGCGTCTCAACAGAGATGAGTCGATATTGATGCACCCGAAACGCCATCCGATGCGGATGAAGTATGAAGTGGGTTGTGATACGAATGGAAAGTTAACGTATGTTAAAGCGGATATACTCGGTGACAGCGGCGCGTATGCTTCGGTCGGTATGAAGGTTTTGGAGAGAGCGGCGGGACACGCGGTCGGACCGTATGATGTTCCCGCGGTGGACATCGAAAGCAAAGCAGTTTATACAAACAATCTTCCCTGCGGTGCGATGCGTGGCTTCGGCGTTAATCAGGTTGCGTTTGCCATGGAAGGCTGCATCGACGAGCTGTGCGAGAAGGGCGGATTCGACCGCTGGCAGTTCCGCTATGATAACGCGCTCGATGAGGGCAAGCTGACATCAACGGGACAGATACTCAACCGCGGCGCGGGAGTGAAACAAACTCTGCTTGCGGTGAAGGATATTTTTCAGAACGCTAAGTACGCGGGCATCGCGTGCGGAATCAAAAACACCGGTGTCGGTAACGGCATGAATGATGAAGGCATTACGAAGGTCGAAATTGTTTCCGGTGAAAAAGTTATTCTTCATCACGGCTGGACAGAAATGGGGCAGGGAGTGAACACCATGGCGGTACAGTTCCTGTGTCACGAAACGGGTATCGACCCATCAATTGTTGAAGTAATAATTGATACGAAATCAAAAGCGCTCGCGGGAATGACAACGTCATCACGCGCGACATCCATCATCGGCAATTCCATAGCGAACACGGCAAAAAAACTTCGCGAAGACCTGCAGACAAAAACGCTGGCTGAGCTTGCGGGTAATACATATGTCGGTGAGTGGGTTTGCAACTGGACGACAAAACCCGGCAAAGAGACAGGTGAAATAATCACGCACTATTCATACAGCTTCGCAACACAGGTCGTTGTGCTTGACGACGCGGGCGAGATAGATACCATTTATGCCGCGCATGACGCGGGTAAGATTATTAATCCCACTTTGTTCGAGGGACAGATAGAAGGCTCTGTGCATATGGGGTTAGGATATGCAATCTCCGAAGATCTTGAAATGGAAAATTGCGTTCCTAAGAGCACGCGTCTCCGCAAATGCGGAATACTGCGCGCGAAAGAGACTCCCAATGTTAACGTCATCGGTATCGAAGTGCAGGACCCGCATGGTCCGCATGGGAGTAAGGGTGTCGGAGAAATAGGACTCGTGCCCACCGCCGCAGCGGTTGCCAACGCATTTTATCAGTACGACAAAACAAGATATTATAAGTTGCCGATAAAGAAGCGCGTGAAGAATAAGGCTTTTTAGCCAATAACTCCGTCCTCAAGAGAGAGTTACATAACTTAAAATAGTAGTGGTTATCTGGGTCCGGTTCTTAAAAAAACAGACCTCACCCCAGCCCCTCTCCTGACAGGAGAGGGAAAAGCCGAAAATGCAAGTTTTTAGAAACGCTACCGGCAGGGGTGAGGTCTTTTTAACTCCGAAGCAGAAATTTTTAAACATTTAGTTTTGCGGCAGGCTCTTTAGGGCTGAGTTATTTGGCCTGCAAATTTAAACTACTGTAATTTGAACATTATTGGAATGACCACTTCCGTGCGGACTGCCTTGCCGTCTTTTTTGCCGGGAGTGAATTTGACCGACTTTACCGCTTTTGACGCGGCAGCATCACACTCGGGACTTACACTTAACAATATTTTCGTTTCTACCACATTACCGTTCTTATCAACAACCGCCCGAACAATAACTTTTCCCTGCGTATTTGCCTTCTTCGCTTTTTCAGGATATTTTACGTTCTTCATGATAGCTTCCATCCCTCCGATAGGGAAAGGCTGGGATTCATCAGTCTGTACGTGGTTCTCGCCATCTAACTTAAAATCGATAGGGAGAAGCATTCTTGACTTGGCAGGCTTTCCGGCTTTTTTCGCTGGCGTAAACGAGATTTTTGAAACGGCTTCCAACGCTGCGGCATCAAGATATTTGTCGACGCTTTTCATAATGTCTGCTTGTATCACTTTCCCGGATTCATCAATCGTCAGGGATACAAAAACCTTTCCTTGCGTACCGGCTTTCTTGGCTTCTTCGGGATAGTGAATGTTTTTTTGAAGACTTTCCATACCGCCTATTAGATTCGGCATTTCTTCTGCCATCGTATAAACGGTATCTGCAAGTCCCTTGGTTTCCTCAGTGGGGAAATCATCTGTTGTCCGGCAGATGATTATACCGGACAAGAAGAACAATAACACGAAAAGTTTGTTTGTAATTGTTTTCATAAAAGCTCCATTAATCATTTAATAAATTATATGTCTTCTCTGAAGCCGGATGTACCTGCACGGTTGGCAGGCCGTTCATGAGCAGTTCAATAGTGTTCTGCTGGTCTTTGACCATTATCAGCGCTTTATCCATTTCTGATTTGTAGGATTCCATTTTGTTAAAGAAAACAAATGAGAAGATCAGGATACATATCGTAACAGCGTACAGCGGTAAAAACTTTGGACTGGTATACTCACGTAAAAATTCTCTTTTCCGCAGTCGTTCTACTTCTCCAAGTATTTTGTCGTCCAGATGAACGGGAAACTGCTCTTCGGCTGATTGCAGTGCGGTTTTGAATAAAAGAGAATCCTTGAAATACTCTCTTCCTTGTGCGTCAAGCGATAAGGAAGAAAAGAGCAAGCGCTCTTCTTCGGGACTTGTCTTTCCCGCGAAGTAGGCATCAATCATTTTTATCATAGCATCGGTGTTCATAATCTATCCATTGAAAATAATAAGCGTTTTTAATCGCGCGATAAGTTTTGTTCGCGCCTTATACAGTCTGCTTTTTACGAGTTCTTCTTCCGTGTCAAGCAGTTCGGCAATCTCCCGGTAACTCAGACAGTTATATTCCCGCAGCAGGAACACATCTTTTTGCTCAACGGGAAGTTTATCAAGTTCCTGATTGACAACTTCTTTTATATTAAGCAGTTCATATTGCGATTCGGGATTCTCGGGTGATGCTTCATGAATCTCGTCCACATTGGCAACGTTAAAAGAGTCGACATGCGTGCGTTTTGTACGGAAGTATTGATAGATGTCATTTCGCGCCGACCGGAAAACCCATTGAGGGATGCTTTCCTTTTGGCGGATGAGGTGCATGTTTGAAAACAGCTTGAGGAATGTATTCTGAACAATGTCCTCGCTTTGCTGCTTGTCCCGTATCATCTTGAGGACATAGTTATACACCGGTTGTTTGAGCTTGGCGTATGCAAGGAGAAAATCAGTCGAGTCGGTTTTGTTTTTCATAATATAAATTAGTTGTACACTAATAAAGATGATCGAAAGATATAAAAGTTGCCGGGAATGAAATAAAAAAATTACATGGACGGAAATACGTCATCACAATCAATTTAGGGCATATAGATAGGATAAAAATAACATTCTTTTCTAAGGAATTGGTTGCCAAATTTGTACGCATGGACTGTGCTTTTGTATCAGCTCACTCAACCTTTTCGTGTCGTTCCTCCGGAACTTGTTTTCTTTTTTACCAATTTACTATTTGCCTGTCATGGCTCCGCCATTCGAAAAAACTTGCCGTAACGACTATCACTCTAACACTGATTGATTGCCATATCCCTAGCTCTCAAAGCACCGGAGGTGCGGTATATAAATAGAACAACCGACAAAACAGGTCCAGAGAGATTCGGAGAATCGATACATTACACCATCTCATAAGTCGGATTGCTTACAGTGCTTTGAAAGCATTTTAAGAATGCGGTTTTTAACGTGTTTTGATGTGGCCGGGTATTTCTCGAAATCCGGTGGACAAACTCATCTCACACATTGTCTTGTATGATTATTTCAGGTGCTCACGGGCAAGTTATGATAAATTTATTTACTTTTTATTATATTCATATTTCAGTTGTGTGCATGGACCCGGATTAAGGCTGATGCGGGTGAGGCTGCCGTTATTGTCGTAATAATAAATTTCGCTGAGCGTTTTATCGCCTTTGATGTCGTATGTATCTTTTTGTGTCAGATTATTATTCGTATCGTAGAAAAAAGATTCTTTTATCCGGTCTTTAAAAACGAAATTTCCCCGCCCCGTTATTCTTCCTGAAGAAAAAACCGTTTCAATGACTTTTCCCGTGTTGTCATAACTCTTTTCTAATTTGCTGTCGAAGTTGTCGCCTCCAATGTAGCCAGTGCTTTCAACCATATCGCCATAATTGTCATAGACAAAATTCTTTTTATATATCGTAACTCCCGATTTCGCGATGTTTTCCCAAGTCAGCAAATTGCCGTTCTGATCGTAAGTGCATTTTTCCCGTGCCGCGAATTCGCCGCTGACGTCAGCCCGGTAATATTCTACAAGATTATTCTGCGCATCATAGGTATACTGGTTGGTGAAGTTCCTTGGCGAGCCAGATTTGAATTGTTTCCATGAAGCAAGGTTCCCGGTCGTGTCGTAGGAGTATGTATCTTCCTGTATCATAACGCCATTCCTGTTTTTTGACACGGCACGAACCAGTTTGTCCTCGGAGTCATAGGTGTATGTCGTCGTATCATTTGAAAAGTTAAGCGCGGTGGTTGTTTCAGCTCTTTCGGTCATATGCATTGCGATTTGTGTCCGCAATCCCTTCGCGTTATACACATAATGAAATTTATATTCTATTATTTCGCCATTTTCGTAGCTGGATGGATCCAGCTGACCGGCGTCTGCCTGCTGTTTGAGCAGTCCCTTCATGTCGCGCTGTGGATAGCCGATGGAATCTATCAAACAGCCGTTGGTATCGTATCGGCACGTGAAGATTGTTTTTTCCACATCAACATCGCAGTCATAAGCGGAAACGGACTTTATATTCAGGGTTTTAAATTTTGCCTGATTTGCTGAGCGGATGTTTTTCAATATCCTGCCCGTATGCTGTTCGGATTGAGCATGGAGCGATGAGGCTATTAAAAACAAACACAGGATGATTAATGAAGAGTATGATGTCTTAGACATAAAATGTTCCCGTAAAATTTCAGAAACAACAAAACAGCTCGCTAAGCAAGTTTTTTGCCAATAATTTAGATTAACATACGCAATATTGAGGAGAAAGGGAAGGTCGTAATATTTATACGGCCGAGAACCAATCTAACCTGTCCGCCGTCTAATGGCGGAGGGTATTTTCGGGCAGTGAAAAAAGACATGATTTTTTGCTTATGAATTAGTACTTTAATAAGTTAAATTATTCGTATTCTGTCATGGGTGAAATGTGCATTTCCCTCGTGTTTCACAAGAATTTGCCGGTTTTTGCAACCGGCTGTATTAGTTACTCATTCCAATAAGGATGAAAGATTTATGGATCAAGACAGTATCTCTTTAAAAACACAAAAATTAATCTATCGTGCATCGGCGCTGCTGGTGGCTGTGATTACCTGGGTGGTCTTTTTCAGGACCGTTCAGCCGTCAGTTTCGTTCTGGGATTGCGGAGAGGCTGCCGCCGCTTCATTCGGATTGCAGGTACCTCACCCGCCGGGATCTCCGTTTTTTACCCTGATGGGCAGGCTTTTTTCCATGCTTCCCATTGTGGATAACATTGGGCTGCGGATAAACCTCCTTTCTGTGACGGTAAGTGCATTCAGCGCAATGTTGTTGTTTTTGATTATTGTAAAACTTATTGAGAACTATAAGGGTCGCACATATAAATCGCTCTACGATTTATTGATGAACTACGGTTCCGCAATGATAGGCGCACTCGCCTGGACGTTCAGTCACTCATTCTGGTTTAACGGAACGGAATCGGAAATTTACGCCACCAATACATTCGTCTTTGTTCTTATTGTTTACTTCGGCATGCGCTGGTATGAAAGAGCCGACAATCCCGATAACTCAAAATATATTATTCTCATTGCCTATTTAATTGGTGTTTCAACAACGCTCCGCTCGTTCGGTATTCTCGCGTTCATTCCAATCACCATGATATTCATGTTTAAAAAGTACGTTGATAATGACGAGGAATTGAAGAAATCAGGATATATACTTCTTGGTCACATTGCCATTCTTGCCGTTGTTGCGATTGGCATATGGGCATTTTCCACCTCAGCAGAAGTCCCCGATGCGGACAAATACAAGGCATACGAT
>Ga0073936_10004511_pt1 | contig 19263 bp, 8 predicted proteins | sample AliMusrvi5mmetaG_FD_87041 | JGI IMG/M metagenome (GOLD analysis project Ga0073936, IMG submission 87041) | Freshwater lake bacterial and archeal communities from Alinen Mustajarvi, Finland, to study Microbial Dark Matter (Phase II) - Alinen... | ecosystem: Environmental > Aquatic > Freshwater >... | reverse complement strand
GCTGCACCGAGACGGAGCCGCTGAGCGCCTCCGGTTTGACGTCTTTAGTGGCCTTGTGCGTCTGCAAATCGTATTCGCGGTAGCCGCTATCGGTGCTGGTGAGCAACTTGTCGCCGCCGATCAATTGCAGGTCGCGGTGCTTTTCAGGCGTTTTGAGTGTCCAGTCCTTGGTGGGATCGAACTGGTCCACATAAACCAACTGGCCGCGCGACTCGTCGGCGGCGAGAAAGCGGTGTTTGATCGGATCGGCAGCCTGAGTGATGGCTGGCAGGAGGCAACAGGCGATGAGGCAGAGGGGGAGAAGCAAGGGGCGTTTCATGGGGAGCGGTATTGGGCTGCATGCCCGGGCTACAGAACTCCGCCAGAGATCAATGTTCGCGGCAGAATTGCTCGAAGCGGGTGAGGCCTTCGTTGAGAACATCCAGGGTGGTGCAATAGCTCAGACGGATCCCTTCGTCATAGCCGAAGGCGATGCCCGGCACGGCTGCCACTTTGTAACGGGACAGCAGTTTGTCGCAGAGATTGAGGGATTTGAGGCCGGTGTTGCCGGTATAGACAAAGAAGTAGAACGCGCCTTGCGGCTCGACGACACGGATGTTGGGAATGGCCTTGAGCCGTGCAAACATGAACTGGCGTTTCACGTCATATTCCCCGCGCAAATCCTCAATGAACGTCTGGTCTCCTTGCAACGCCGCCAGTGCCCCGTATTGTGCAAATGTCGTCGCGTTGGACACCGTGTGGCTTTGAATCTTGTCGATGGCATCCGCAAATGCCTTGGGTGCTGCGGTGTATCCCAGCCGCCAACCGGTCATCGAGTAGCACTTGGAAAACCCGTTCACGGTGATGGTCATGTCGCGGATCGCATCACTCATGGTGGCGATGGAAACATGCTTGGCCTCGCCGTAGATGAGTTTTTCATAAATTTCGTCGGAGAGGATGACGATATCCTCGCCCACTGCGATTTCGCCGATTTCGCGGAGTTCCTGCGCGGTGTACACCGCTCCGGTCGGATTGCCCGGCGAATTGAGAATGACCATCTTGGTCGCCGGGGTCATCGCCTCCTCAAATTGTTGTGCCGTCATTTTCCAACCCGTCGATTCCTGGGTCTCCACAATCACCGGTTCACCGCCCGCGAGTCGCACCATTTCCGGATAGGAAACCCAGTACGGAGAGGGGATAATTACCTCGTCACCTTCTTCCACCACGGCCAAAATCGCATTGAAACAGGCCATCTTAGCCCCTGCTGTCAGGCAAATCTGCTTTGGGTCAAACTCCAGTTGGTTATCCGCCAACAATTTAGCTGCGATGGCTGAGCGCAATTCGGGGATGCCGCCGGAGGGTGTGTATTTCGTGCGGCCTTCATGAATTGCCTGGATGGCGGCGGCCTTGATAAAGTCTGGCGTATCGACCTCCGGTTCTCCGCCGGCGAGGGCATAGACTTCCTCGCCTTTGGCAATCATGGCCTTGGCCTGATTGGTGACGGCTAGCGTGAGGGACGGATTGACCTTGGCGATGCGTGTGGAGATGCTTTCCATTGTGGCGTGCGTGTGGGGATGGGGGCACCGCGCCGGGCCGACGCCACTGCGGCGTGCAACCCCGAACGGGCGGACCGCTTTCTGCATGATACGCCCGCCGCTGGCAAGTGAAAAGCATACCGAAAGTTACCGGAATTTGCCGCTTGACAGGCTTTCCATTAGGTGTATGTGCCTCTGAAGCCCTCTGTTCATTGCGCGAACGCCTCGTACTTATACATCTCAGCCTAGGCATCGCACGCAATACTGTTGACTTAGACGTTGCAGGGACGGGACAGGAATAGGTGGCAGGCCGGATGCACGCACCATGTGGCCCGGGCATCCTGCAGCTCGGCTGAGCTCGCCGAACGCCCGGAGCCTCTTTCCAAACAACCCACAGTGCTAAGTCAACAGTGCATCGCTACAACACATCTCATGATGTCTTGCGACAGATATTGAAGTGGACCTCGGCGATCGTTCAGTTTTCGACGATCACTCGGAAGCCGACGTGATAGACGCGCTGCCAGCTCGGGTAGCCAAGTCGGAACGATGAGGTCGAGCGCAGCGGCCTGTCGTGCCACGAACCGCCGCGGACCACTTTTGGGTTGGCGGGGGCTAGGCTGTTGCGACCGTCGGTATCATTGTAGGGATAGGGCTTGTAATCGGAGCGCGTCCACTCGGCGACGTTGCCGTGCATATCGCACAAACCCCAGGGGTTGGGCTTGTACTTGCCGGTAGCTGCCAAGTGCAGCACGCCGTCGTTGAAGCGTGCGTCCTTGAGTTCGAAGTCCTCGTTAGGACCGGGGTTTTGGATAGGCTGGGGATCCACGCCGGTCACCGCCATTTGTTTGACGGTGACGTCTGCCAGGTTGGCAAAAGTGGAGAAGTCGGTGTTTAGATCGCCGTAGGAAAACGGTGTGGCGGAGCCGGCGCGGCACGCCCATTCCCACTGGGCTTCAGTTGGCAGGGTGACTTTGCGGCCGGTTTTCTTCGATAGCCACTGGCAGTATTCCATGGCCTTTTGCCAGGAGACCCGGATGACCGGAAATTCCACATGGTTCATGTCATAGCCCGGCTTGACCTGGTCCTTGTAATGCATGTCGTAGATGCCGTTTTGATAGTCCGGATCAAATTGCTGGTACTCCTCCAAGTTGACTTCTTTGGCACCCATCCAGAAGGCGCTTTTGATGGTCACCGGCGTGACCGGTCGTTCCATGGGGGTTTCCGCGTCGCTGCCCATCAGGAAGCTGCCTGCGGGGATTCGCACAAAGTCCATCTTCATATCGTCGCCCAAATCAAGTTGGACCTTCGCGTTGGCTCCTTGCTTGGTCTTGGCTGCCTCCGCGGAAAACGGCCAGCCAGCCGGCGTCGCCGGGCCGAGTTTGCTAGTATTGGCGGCTTCCGGTACGGGCTTGACAAAGCTAACTGTTTTCTGATAGGGATTGTGGATTTTTTCAGTATCCACCACCGCTTCAGCATAATATTGTTTGTTGAGTTCCATGCGCCGCTTGAGTACGTCCTGGCCAGCTCCGGCCTCTGCCCAGGTACCGTGGCGCGGCGCGTTGAGGTCGATCCATGTTATCAGACGGCTCCAAGCCTCGTCGTCAAGTTTGACGCTATAATGTCCCTTTTCGAGCATCTGGATGAGTTCGCTGGTATCGGCATGAAACTCCAGAGGCATCAGTAAATGATAGTTACCTTCCGGGCCGTTGCGCCGAACGTAGGGATGAATGGCGGTGTATGCCCGGTTAGGTTCGGATAGGTCCGGCTTTGCCCCGCCTTTATCGTCGTGGCAGCCGGCGCAATACTTATCCATCACTGGTTGAACCTCGCGGGCGAAACTGAATCCGCGTGCCGGGCCATACCACGGCGTGAGTGCATGCGGTGCGATGCGCTGGGCGATGGTTTGTTTGGTCGGAGGGGCCGAGTTTTGGTTTTCATGGCAGCCTACACAGGAGAGGTTTTCGCCGGGCATGGCGGTGGTCCAACTGCGCATGATGGCCAGGGCACGGCCATCTTTGTCTAACGGTTGCAGTGACACCGGCGTGTTGGCCGGTACCTTGAAGGCGGCCGAGCCGTCCGATTCCACAGGGGCTGTGCCGAGGATGAGATGTTGGTCCCAGCCGGATTCCATACCCATGGCATAGTGGCCGCCGCTGCGTCGCGGGCTGAACTCATATTGATAGACACGGATGCTCTTGACTGTGCCACGGGGAATGCCCGCCAAGCCCCCCCCGGCGTATATGTCGGTGATGAGCATGGTGGCTTCTTTGCTGTCGGGAATGATGCGGTCGGGGATGACCGGCGGGGTGATTGTCTTGCGGAAGGGGACCGGTTCAAAGAGCATGGCTCCGTCATCTTTTTTGAGCAGCAGCAGGTTGTCGAACACGTCCACCAGATAGATCCCCCAGCCGCCCTTGAGGTTGCACGAGGCCAGGAAGTATTTGTCGCTCAACGGATAGGGATGCAGGAACCGGGGAAACGCGGTGTCCACTAGGCCGTCCTTGGTGATGGCTTCGACTTTTTTGCCGTAGCCGGGGATGCGTTGGACCGCGCCGTCGGCCTCGAAGGTGCCACGGGCGGCGTCGAAGACAACCATTTCGCCTTCGCGTGCGGTGCCGTGGTGGCCGCTTATGATGCCGACGAACTGGGTGGCAGAGCCGGGAATGGGCCGCGCGTAAAACAGTGAGTTGGGCCAATACGAGTTGCTATGGTAAAACGACTTCTGATCGGTGCCGTCCGGGTTCATGTGCATAAGCACGCGGCTGAAGTAATGCGCCGAATCGGTGTATTCCCACCGCAGATACATAATACGGCCGTTGCCGAGGACTACCGGGTACCAGTCGTTGTCCTGCTCAAAACACAGCCGCCGCAGACCGCTGCCATCGGCATTCATGATGTGCAGATTGGCCACATAGTCGGCACCGCCCACACACGGCACTCCGGCATAGCTCAGGGAACTATCAAAAATGATGCGTCCGTTAGGCAGATATACAGGATCATAACAATCGACGTCGGCTCCTAAATCCGGCGATACTTGGCGCAGGCCAGTGCCGTCGGCCTTGATTTCGAAGACGGCCCACGAGTTGTTGGCGGCGAGCGAGGAAAAGAGGATTTTGTCCGCATTGAAGTGCAGATCGAAGTCACCGACGAACTGTTGTTTGTCCGGGCGATAGAGGGTTTTCAGAGTGCCATCCAGCAACGGGCTGAGGACCGCGAGTTCGTTATCGAAGGTTTTGCCGAGGCTGGAGTTGCCCTGCCAGTTGGCGGGCAACCCGCTCGCACCCTTGCGGCGTACCAGCAGCAGCTTGTCGAAATCCAGCAACGGGTTGGCCATAAGCGCCTCGTTTCTGAGAGTTTCGTAGGCTTTGGCTCCCTCTGGGGTTTTGAGTTTGGGTTCTAACTCGGTTAGTCTATCAAGAAATTCCTTACCTCGGGGGTAGCGCGTGCCGTAGGTCTTCGTTAGGTCGGTGATGGCGAGGCGCAGTGATTGCGGGGAGCCGTCCTTGTGGGTGCTAGGGGTGTCCGGGTTCCAGTTAGGGCTGGCGACCCGCTGGCCTAGCCACTCGCAGGTTGGGTGGTCCTTGATGAGGAATGGATTGGCCCCTTGCGTGCACTTGGCGAGGGATGTGCCCCAGATAACCTTGCGGTGGGCATTCAAGACCCACACCCGCATGTCATTCATCAGATCGACACGCGGTGTCCACACAACAATTTTATCAATAGCCACGGGTTTTCCCAGATCCACTTCCCAGGCCGGATCGATGAACGGGGCGTGGGTGTATGCGGTGCTGGCGGCGGCACCGTCGCCGTCGGTGATGCCATCGACCGCACGCTCCGAGACGCCGTCGCCGCCGACGCTTGTCTGGCGGGTAGATTTATGGTATGCCACATTGGTTCCGGCGCTGAAAACCTCGACCTCTGCGAGGGCCATTTCCCGGTGGTTGTTGCCAGGCAGCATGACGTGGACGTAGCGGCCCATGACGGTCGTCGGAGCCTCGGCCCCGGCTGGAGTGGCTAGTGCGGCCACCAAGACGGCAAACAGCAGCCAGATGGCAGGCGGGCATTGGATCGGCGGAAGTTTGTTGGATTGCATGATAATTGAGCGTGATTTTACATCATCGCGGGTAGCAAACTTTCAAAAATCCGCTCCAGTCGGCGAAAATCGTCTGAAAGAAGAGCGGCGGCTACTTACGTTATGGGCGCGGCATCGCCCAACCTGAATAAAGTCATGAAATTGTCCTCGATATTTTTAGCCGTAGTGCTGTTAGTCGGCTTCACGCCACACGCCGTCGCCCAGTATCCGGGTTGGGGGCATGTGGGTTCGCTGTTTATCCTAACCACGCCGGAGGGAGCGGACCTAGCGGACGGCGCGGCGATTGACGGTTTTCCGTTGCTAGTGCGTTTAGATAAGGGCAGTTTTGATTTCAGCCAAGCAGCCCCCATGGGTGAGGACCTGCGGTTCTCGGCGGCGGGCCAACCGCTGGCCTACCAGATCGAAAAATGGGAACCGGCGCACGGCAAGGCCAGTGTGTGGGTGAAAATTCCGCAGATCAAGGGCAACGCCCGGCAAGAAATCAGCGTCCATTGGGGCAAGCCTGGCGCCGTTAGCGAATCCAATGGCGCGGCTGTGTTCAGTGCTAACAACGGTTATGCCAGCGTCATGCACATGAACGAGTCGCTCAAGGACGAACTCGGCACGCTCACCCCCGAGGATGGCGGTACCACCGTGGCCGCCGGTATGATCAGTAACTGCCGACATTTTACCCCCGGCAAGGCCATCAATTGCGGCGACCACATCAAGGGCCTACCGTTCAGCAACAACCCGTTTACCTCCGAATGCTGGTTTCGGGCTGGCAACGCCGACACCTCGTTAGTTTGTTGGGGGCGCTATGCCACCCGCTTCAACGGCAAAACCGGGGATGGCAACCTGGTGAATCTAACATTCGGCTCGCCTCCGGCCCTGCTGTGGAACTCCGATGGCGGTGGCGGTGCCAAGGCTGCCCTGGTGCCAAAACTTGGCCAGTGGTATCACATTGCCGCCACCTTCGAGAAAGGTCTCAGCAAGATCTACGTCAACGGCAAGCTCGAGGGCAGCCACGACGCCGGTCCTAACGCGATGTCCTTGATGGATGACGTGTACATGGATATTGGAGGAAACCGGGGAGCCACTTTCGGCGGTGACATCGACGAGGTGCGCGTCTCGCGCGTCGCCCGCTCCGCTGAGTGGCTCAAACTGCAATATGAAAACCAGAAGGACCAGCAAACCCTAGTCGGTTGTTTCGTCCAGCCGGGCAACACATTTGCAGTATCCCCGGGCAAGATTGAGATTGAGGAAGGCAAGAGCATAACCGTCACCGCAGATGCCCGGGGTGCCCAGAAAATCTATTGGATCGTCAAACGCGATGCCGTGGACACGGTCGTCGCCGTGGACCAACTCGCCTATACCTTCAATGCCGGCCGGGTAGTGACCGACACCGATTTCGTACTTCAGTGCAAGGCTATCTATCCGAATGAGGTCAAGGTCAAGAACCTCAGTGTCAAGATCAAGGAGGCGATCCCCGAACCGGTCTTCTACCTGCGCGGCCCGGCGACGTGGGATGGCCGAGAGCGCATTGAAATCTGCCCTGACATCGCCAATCTGGCCGCCATGCAAGCCAAGGGGGCAGGGGACTTGCGCTACACTTGGAGTGTTGCTGGAGGCGCGGTGATCAAGGAAGTGGCATCGGACCGATTGATTCTCAAACGCTCGCAATGCAGCGGTAAGATCACCGTCAAGCTAGTGCTCAACAACGGCGGCGCGGACTATGATGCAACTACTTCCATCGCGGTAACCGAGCCGAAATCCGACCCCTGGGTGCAGCGTACACCGGATAAGGATGAGCAACCCGAGAACAATCAATTTTATGCTCGCGACGACCACAACGAGGGTACGCTGTATTACAACGGTACCCTCGAACAGCCTGCCGACGGGGTGTATCTCAAACTCTACGCCGATGACAAGCTCATCAAGACAGATACCCAGAAGCCCACGGCAAACATGAGATATGCCTTCTCAGTCAAGCTCAAACCGGGCCTCATCCACTACAAGGTCGAGTTCGGCACCAAGTCCGGCTCCGTCGATAAACTCGTTAAGACCGTCGTCAACCTCGTCTGCGGCGACGCCTATATCATCGACGGCCAGTCGAATGCCGAGGCCACCGGTCCTAACAACGGGCCGACCGAAGATGCTCCCACGCCGGCGAGCGAGTGGATTCGCAGTTATGGCAACCAGCTTGAAGGCACGACCAGAGGCGGTTGGGGCAATGCGGTGCGCACACATATTTGGGGCAAGCCGGGCTACGGCAATCACCAGATCGGTGCTTGGGGCATCGAGCTTGCCACCAATCTGGTCGCCAAGTACAGCATGCCCCTCTGCTTCATCAACGGCGCGGTGGGTGGCACCCCGATTTTCCTCCATCAGGTCAATCCGGCCAATCGCTTCGACACCAGCGGCGAGTTCTACCACAATCCCTACAAGATCTACGGCTGCCTGCTCACCCGCGTCACGGCCGCCAAGCTTACTCACGGCATCCGCGGCGTCATCTGGCACCAAGGCGAAAACGACAGCGGTTCGGGCGCACCCACCGGCGACTGGAATTACAAGAGCTATCAGCAGTACTTTGTCGATATGGCCGCCGCTTGGAAGCAGGACTATCCGAATATCAAAAATTACTATGTCTATCAAGTTTGGCCATTGCCCTGCGCTATGGGTCCCAAAGATGACTTCATCCGCGAGGCACAGCGGACGTTGCCCAATCTTTTTTCCAACCTGCGGACGATGTCCACCGTCGGGGCCGCTTCAGAGCACGCAGGCCGCGGGTCATGCCACTTTGATTTGGCGGGTTATGCAAAGTTTGCCAATTTCCTGAGCCCGCTCATCGAGCAAGACAACTATGCCTTGGTCCCCAAACAACCGGTCACCGCCCCTAACCTCAAGCGTGCCTGGTTCACCAGCACCAAGCATGATGAAATTGCCCTCGACTTCGGCCAACCGGTGGTCTGGAAGGATGAATTGAAAGCCTCCATCTATCTGGATGATGTTGTGGCACCGATTGCCTCGGGAGCCGTCGCCGGCAACCTCCTGACCCTCAAGCTCAGTGCGCCGTCGGAAGCCAGATCGATCACCTATCTAACTGGAAAAGACTGGGACGGCAAGCCTGAGCACCTGCTGTTTGGCGCCAACGGAATCGCCGCACTAACGTTCTGCGAGGTGGGCATCGCGCCCTCGGCCACGGGCGAGGCGGCACGGTTGAAATTCGAGCCAACCCTCGAGTCGATGCAACAGTATGAGAGTCCCGAATGGTATGCGGACGCCAAGTTAGGCATCTACATGCACTGGGGCCCGATGAGTATCCCTGGTGTAGCCACCACCTGGTATGCACGCTGGATCTATGAGCAGGGCAGTGAGGGCAACAAGTATCACGTCGCCACTTACGGTCATCCCTCCAAGTTCGGCTACAAGGATATCTGCAAGTTGTTTACAGCACCCAAGTTCGACCAGGACCAAGCGGATAGATACGTCAAACTCTACAAGCAGGCGGGTGCCCGCTACGTCGTCCCGGTCGCCGTTCATCATGATAACTTCGACATGTGGGATTCCAAATACCAGCCGCGCTGGAATTCCGTCGCCACAGCGGGCAAGGATGTCGTTGGAATATGGCGCAAGGCGGTTGACAAGGAGGGGTTGCGGCTGGGCGTGGCCTCGCATTTCGCGCGCACCTATCGCTGGCTTCAGCCGTCGCATGGGGCTGATAGGTCGGGACCGATGGCGGGGGTTCCTTATGATGGCCAAGATCCGGCCTATACGGACCTTTACGGCGAAAAGTGGAAGGATAACGGTACTTTCCCTGATTTTTGGTATGAACAACGCAGCGATGTGGGCCCCCCTGCCTTTGAGAAAAATTTTGAGGATCGCCTGTGCGACCTGATGGACAAGTATCATCCGGACCTCTACTATACCGACGGCGGAATTCCGTTCAAACAGGCAGGTCTCAATGTACTCGCCCATTTTTACAATGCCAACCAACAATGGAATAACGGCAAGCTGCAGGCGGTGGCAACCATCAAACTCGATTGGAAACCCAATATCGCGGTTAATAACTATGAGTACGGCTATCCAGATACTGTCCAACATTACCCGTGGCAGTCGGACAAGACGATGGGAGCCGATTGGTACTGGATTCGCAATGCCACCAAACGCTACATGCCAGTGCAGAATGCCATTCACATGCTTATCGACACCGTCAGCAAGGGCGGTAACTTGTTACTCAACGTGCCGCTCACGCCTGAGGGCGAACTGGAGCCTGAGACGATCACTTTTCTGACTGATATGGGGAAATGCCTGGATCGTATGGGCGAGGCGGTGTTCGCGACCCGCTGTTGGGTGCTTGCCACCGACGGTGATGGCGGCATCCGCTTCACCCGTAACAAGGCCAACACCACTCTCTATGTCACCAATCTCGGCTGGTCCAACGACCAGTTGGTGGTCAAAAACCTCGGTTCGTCGCGCATCGATCTCAAAACTCTGACCGGCGTTTCGTTGCTAGGATCAGCAGAGAAATTGTCCTACACCCAAGATGCGGAGGGGCTTAAAATCAAGGTGTCCAAGCCGCCTTTCGAGTCGCCTGCGTATGCCTTCAAACTCACGTTCAGTGGCCTGATCCCAAAACTTAAGTGAGTGCGAGGCTGTCTCAAGTGGGGCACGGGCGGCCCGACCGTGAGTTTTTTCCATCAGCAGACGGCCTGACTAACGAGGTGCGTTTTAGCAGAGCTGGGAGCTACAATAATGATGGCTGCGGGCAGGATGCACGAGCCACCGTGGCGCGCGCATCCTGCCCGCGGCCAATATTTGCAAAATCCTCGCGCTGGTACTGGGTATTGATGCACGCGATGCTGGTGCTGGCGGCAACGCCGGTGACGGCCGCTCCATTGCCAGATGGCATCGCCGCCGCCTCATTTAGAGGTTCGTTAAGCCGGGTGGCAGCCAAGCGCTGGGAAGATGGTTTTGTCACTGGCAACGGACGAATGGGCGCTCTGCTGTTTGGTGATCCGACTAACGAGACGCTGGTGGCGACTCATTGTCGGCTTTTTTTACCGCTGGGCAACCGCGAGATTGTGCCTGAGATGGCAGCACACCTAGCGGAGATGCGCCGAATCACCCGTGCCAAAGGTTACTATCCGGCCACCCGGATGATTGATTTCCTGCGCCAGAAGAGTGTGGAGCAGGGATATACCATTCCAAGTATTCCGACTGATCCGTTCCATCCCGGATTGTTTGTCAATATCCGCCAGCAACCTGTCGGCAAGGTCACGGGTTACGAGCGCAGCGAGGATTTCCAGACCGGCGAGGTATGCGTTCGTTGGCGCGACGGGCGCGGCGAGTTTCGCCGCCGCATGTTTGTCTCGCGAACGGAAAATCTCATCGCGGTTTCACTAACCGGTCCGGCACCCTGCGAGCTTGAGTTTCCGGCCATTGGTCAAGAACTCATCGAGTCTCGGCAACAGATAACACAGGATGCGGTGACCTATCATAACGTGTACGTCAAGGGCAAGGGTGGCTATGACGCCGCCTTGCGCATCATCCGCAAGGAGGGTGGCCGCAATGTGTTATTGCTCATGCGCATCGTCCCTTGGAAATCCCCGCTGCCGCCAGACCGCAGCGAAGCTTGGCCCTACTCGCCGGATCACCCGGACTTCAAGCACCCCGGCGTGTTTCAACCAGCGCCGCAACTGGCGGATAGCTCGGTGGTGGCCTATCAGACGACTTCGGACGCTGCGGCGTTGCTGCCGCAGTTGCTCAAGTCGCTCGACGAGATACAGGGCGATTACGAGGCATTGTTAGTGCCGCATGCGGCGGCCCACGCGGCCTTGTTCAAGCGGGTGGAGTTAGACGTTGGCGGCGGCCTGCAACGGGCTCTGCCGAGCGAGGAGTTGCTCGACCTGGCGGCAAAGGGCAATTGTCTGCCGCCTGCCTTGATGGAAAAGATGTATGATGCGGGCCGTTATATGTTGATTTGTTCGGCCGGCGAATTGCTGCCGAACTTGCAGGGCATTTGGAGCGGATCGTGGAAACCCGAGTGGTCGGGCGACTTCACGCTCGACACCAACGTTGAGGCAGCGATGGCCGCAGCGTGCAGCGGCAACCTGGCAGACCTCATGGAAGGTTTTTTCCGCAAGATCGAGAGCTTCTATCCGGAGTGGCGGCTCAATGCCAAGCGCACCTACGGCTGCCGGGGATTTTTTAGCAGTTCGCGTGCGTCCAATACCGGACTGCTGCTGCACTGGGGGTATTGGGACCTGCTGTTTTGGACGGCCGGCAGCGGTTGGCTGGCAAGCTATTTCTCCGACTATGCATGCTACACCGGCGACCGTGAGTTTCTAGTGAAGCGCTGTGTGCCTCTGCTCAAGGAGATTGCGACGTTCTATCAGGATTTTCTTACTGAGGCTGATGCTGCCGGTCGGGTCGAGTTCATCCCGTCCTACAATCCTGAAACCGGTTGTGGCATTAGCTCGACGATGGACATTGGCGTCGCCCGCGACGTGCTGACGCATTTGCTAGCCGCTTGCCGGGAATGTCACATCGAAGCAGCAAACATTCCCGGATGGGAAGCATTGCTGGCGAAGCTACCGGCCTATCCGATCAACGCGTGCGGTGAATTGCCTGAGTGGCCCGACGGCAGCCTCGTAGCGGGGCACCGTCACCACTCGCAACTTTATCCGTGCTTTCAGAGTTTCGATCCGCTTTTTGAGAGCGACGCGGCCCTGCGCAAGGCGGCCCAAGCAACCGTGCGGGTGAAAATTGCCGGCAGTGATGGCGGTGGTGAGCAGTCGTCGTTCGGCCGTGTCCAGTGCGGCGTGGCGGCCGCTTTTTTGGGCATGCCCGAGGAGGCGTACGGCCGCTTGCGGGTGATGGCTGTGAAGCGCTCGATGAGCCCGAGCCTGATCACATCCCACGAGCCTAACGGGCAAATCTTCAACACCGACGGCAATGGCGGCATCCCGCAAATCGTCAATACTATGTTGCTGCAAAGCCGGGTGCGGGCGGATAGCTCCGAATCTCAGTCCTCAAATTGTAAATTTGAAATTGATTTATTGCCGGCGCTGCCGCAAGCGTGGTCGGTCGGCAAGGTGAGGGGGTTGCGTGCTCGCGGCGGCTTCGTTGTGGACATTGAGTGGCAAGCTGGAAAAGTCAGCGCTTATCGGATCAGCGCGGAAAGCGCCATGCAGGTTAGAGTTCGGGTCAACGGTGCCGTTACGGCGGTTACTGCGGAGAAATTGTGAAGTTGGCGAGGTCGTTATGCTTAAAGCAGTGAGGGAAGACCGAAACAAGCTCGCTCACTGTCGGGTGTTGCGAAAAAAAGCCGGTGATTAAAGGGGGAAAGCCCTTCACTTGACGCACACGCCTGGCAGGGTCACCTGTAGAAGGGTGGTGGATCGTTCGGCATGCAAGGGGCGGGCATCGCGCGGCAGCAAAAGAAATTGGCCTTTGGCAAAGCGGCGGCCGCCGGCACTCACCAATACGCCGTCCAGTACCCCCACAATGGAGAAACACTCGGGCTCGGGATTGACGATGGAGTCACCGGTTGCGAGGACCTGCCGCGTGGTCTTGAAATACCGGCAGTTCGCGAGGGTGTTGCCGTGCGCCACATCCATGGCCGGTTCGTAGTCGTTGAAGTCGATGCTGGCGAGAGATGCAGCGACGTGGAGTTGGCGGGGTTTTCCGTCGAGGCCGAAGCGGTTCCAATCAAACACCCGGTAAGTGGTATCGGAATTTTGTTGGATTTCGTGGATGAGAAACCCCGCGCCGATGGCATGCAGGCGGCCTGATTCGATCAGGATGGACGCGCCGGGCTGAGGAGTGAGCGAGTGGACGCAAGCCGCCACAGAGCCTTCGTCGATGGCCCGTTCGAAGTCCCCGCGGGTAACTCCGGTCTTGAGTCCGACGTAGAGTTTGGCCCCTGGCGAGCAATCGGCGATGTACCACATTTCGGTTTTGGGCTCGCCGCCTAAGCTGGCGGCCAGATGCGCGGGTGGATGGACCTGGATGGACAGGTCGTCACGGGCATCGAGCACTTTGATCAAGATTGGAAAGCGCGGGTGTGCCTCAAACCCATTGCCGAATACAGCCTCGCGTTGCTCGCTCCACAGTTCGTGCAGTGAGCGCCCAGCCCACACCCCTGCATCGACCACGGATTGCTCCCCTTCACGGTCCACTATCTCCCAAGACTCGCCATACTTCCGATCCGGCGTCGGCAACACCCGGCCATAGACGCGTTCCAATTCGCGTCCGCCCCACACGCGTTCCATATAAAGAGGTTGAAAAGTAAGCGGTTCCATACCCGCCTGATACCTCATTTGTTCTGCTCTGACAAGCGCAAGCCGGTGAAAGTAGAAATTCTCGTCCACGATCCGGGAGCCAAGAACAAGCCTGGAAGCATCGCCGATTCAATCTGATCCTCCATGGTTTCGCTGAGCCGAATCGTCGTCCGTTGACGCGGTGGATCTGACGGTGGGCAGGCGGTTCTTGTGACTCGCCGGCTGAAGCCGGCGCTTCATAGAGTGCCCCTCACTGCGCGTATTTTGCGGTTTTCGTGGCGTATTTGCGTTTTCGCATCAGCGGAGTTGACGGGCGGCACTTTTTGACTAGCATCCCGCGGCGCGGGCGGATATGCTGCCCAGTGCCACCCCCCTAACGCATCCCCCAATACACATCATGACTACAATTGCCATCAATGGATTCGGTCGCATCGGACGCCTTGTCTTCCGTGCCCTCGTCGAACAAGGCCACCTCGGCACCACCTTCAATGTCGTCGCCGTGGGTGACATCGTGCCCGCCGACAACCTAGCCTATCTACTCAAGTACGACTCCACTCAAGGCCGCTTCAACGGCACGGTGTCCTCGAAGAAATCCTCCCCGGAGCTTGCCGAGGATGACGTGCTCGTCGTCAACGGCATGGAAATCAAGGTGGTCAGCGCCAGAACCCCCGCTGATCTGCCGTGGAAGGCGCTCGGCGTGGAAGTGGTCATCGAATCCACTGGCCTGTTCACCGATGCTGAAAAGGCCAAGGGTCATCTGACCGCTGGAGCCAAGAAAGTCATCATCTCCGCTCCGGCCAAAGGCGAGGACGTCACCATCGTCCAAGGCGTCAATGACGAGACGTACGATCCGGCCAACCACCACATCATTTCCAACGCGAGCTGCACGACGAACTGCCTGGCACCGGTGGTTCACGTATTGCTCAAGGAAGGGTTTGGTATTGCCGAGGGTCTGATGACCACGGTGCATTCCTACACCGCCACGCAAAAAACCGTGGATGGGCCGTCCAAGAAGGATTGGAAAGGTGGCCGTACCGCCGCGCTCAACATCATTCCCTCCACCACCGGTGCCGCCAAGGCTGTTGCGCTGGTCTGCCCGGAAGTCAAAGGCAAGCTCACCGGCATGGCCTTCCGCGTGCCCACCCCGACGGTTTCCGTGGTTGACCTCACCGTCAAGACCGTCAAACCGACCTCACTGGCCGAGATCAAGGCGGCGATGAAAAACGCTTCTGAAACCTACCTCAAGGGTGTCCTTGAGTACACCGAAGACGAAGTGGTTTCCACCGACTTCATCCATCACAAGGCGTCCTCCATCTTCGACGGTGGCTCATCCATCGAGCTTAACTCCACCTTCTTCAAACTCATAAGCTGGTATGACAACGAGTGGGGCTACTCCAACCGCGTTATCGACCTGCTCACCGACGTGGTCAAAAAGGGCATCTAAGAATCGCCACCAAGTTTGCTTTTACGTTAACGGCGGTCCGCAAGGGCCGCCGTTTTTTTGCGGACACGGAGCGCGGATTTCTGGAACTCAGTGTCCGGCCTGAAAAGCGCCGGGGGGTCGAAATGAACGTCGGTAGATATTTTTGTTGGTTTTCGGTGAGGTTCGAGGATTGAATGAGTGCCAGCCACTATGACCGCCGAAAAGACAGCCATCACTCCGACCCGCGTCCAAGACTTTCCTGAATGGTATCAGCAAGTCATCAAGGCCGCCGATCTCGCCGAAAACTCTGAAACCCGCGGCTGCATGGTCATCAAGCCGTGGGGCTACGGGATTTGGGAACTTATCCAACAACAGCTCGACCGCCGCTTCAAGGCGACCGGGCACCAGAACGCCTACTTTCCGCTGCTCATCCCGCTTGCCTATCTGGAAAAGGAAGCGGAGCACGCCGAGGGCTTTGCGACTGAATGCGCGGTGGTCACCCACCATCGGTTAGAGTCAGTCAAGGATCCGCTCACCGGCAAGACCAAGCTTATTCCCAGCGGCGAACTCGCCGAGCCTTATGTGATACGGCCGACTTCGGAAACCATCATCGGTGCGGCCTTTGCCCGCTGGATTGAATCGTATCGCGACCTGCCACTGTTGATCAATCAATGGGCGAACGTGATGCGTTGGGAGATGCGGCCGCGGCTATTTTTACGAACCGCCGAGTTTCTCTGGCAGGAAGGCCACACCGCCCACGAAACCCGCGACGAGGCCATCATCGAAACCCGGTTGATCCACCGGCTTTACGAAGAATTCCTCCGCGATCACCTCGCCATCCCCGTCGTCGCCGGCGAAAAAACCGAGAACGAACGCTTTCCCGGTGCCGATATGACCCTCACCGTCGAGGCGAGGGTCCAGGATAACAAGGCCATCCAGGCCGGTACCTCACATTACCTCGGCCAAAATTTTTCCAAGGCGCAAGACATTGCTTTTGCGGGACGGGATGGGCAGATCCAGCATGTTCACACCACCTCGTGGGGTGTATCCACGCGCCTCATCGGCACTCTGATCATGGCGCACTCAGACGACGACGGGCTGATTCTGCCGCCGCGCGTCGCCACCCAACAAATCGTCATTCTCCCGATCACCCCCAAGGAAGACAGCAAGCAAGCGGTCCTGGACGCCTGCCAGGCGCTGGCCGAAACGCTGCGCCACCAAATGTATTGCGGCGACGCGCTGCGAGTGCTGGTGGATACCCGCGACCTGAGCGGCGGTGTCAAGAAATGGGAGTGGATCAAGAAAGGTGTGCCGATCCGCATCGAGATTGGCCCGCGCGATATTGAGACTCGCAAAATCTGCGTACAGCGCCGCGATCAAGCGGTGTCCGCCAAGGAGTTCGTTATCAAGGAAGACTTCATCCGCAGCGCCCACGATCTGCTCGACGAAGTCCATCAGGTATTGCTCGCCCGCGCCAACACCTTGCGCGATTCCAACATCACCCCCTGCGACGATCTAGCAGCCTTCCACGCCCACTGGGCCCAGGACAACCCCGGTTGGCTCTACACCCCATGGGCCGGCAGCCGCTCCCAGGAAGAGGAACTTTCCAAACAACACAAAATCACCATTCGCTGCATCCCAGTCCCCGGCGCATCCTTGCCCAATGAACTCGCCCATGCGGGTAGCGGCAAGTGTTTCTTCACCGGTGAGGAAACCGCCACCCGGGCGATTTGGGGACGGAGTTACTGATTGCCGGGCTCACGCCCCGAGACGCTTGCGATCGGCTAACAAGAGGTAATTCAAGTGTTTATATCAAATTTTGCTGGTCAGTCAGCATTATTATGCTAAATTCTGCAGGTCAGAGAGCCGAATCCCATGTTTATTGAACGATTGATTCGTCAGCCCATCGAGGCTGCATTGTTTGGTGGCAAGACGCTAGTGTTGTATGGTCCCCGCCAAGTTGGCAAGACCACTCTGGTCAAGGCCATTATCGCCGGAAGGCCGGAGCCTTCAGCCTACGTCTCTTGCGATTTGCCGGAGGTGCGGAGCCTGCTGCAGAACCCAGCCCTGGCAGACCTGCGCCGGTTTGTGGGTAATCGGCGCCTCATCGTGCTGGATGAGGCGCAGCGAGTCGAAGGTATCGGTTTGTCGCTCAAGATCCTTCACGAACACTTTCCCGAGACGCAATTTGTGGTGACCGGCTCGTCGAGTTTCGAACTCGGCCGCTCGGTGAAGGAGCCCCTCACGGGACGGAAGCGCGAGTTCCTTTTGCAACCCATTTCGCTGGCGGAACTCGCGCCAGGACGCGAGTTTGTGGAATTGCGCGGCATGCTGCCGCAACTGTTGCGCTTCGGCAGTTACCCGGAAGTACTTACCAGCCAGGACCCCTCGGCAATCGTCCAGGCTCTTGCCGACGATTATCTGTTCCGCGACATCCTCGAATTGGAAAACCTCAAGTCCGTGACCGCCCTACGCAGTTTGTTAGAAGCTGTGGCTCTGCAGCTTGGCAACGAGGTGTCCATCAACGAACTCGCACGCCTCGTGGGCATCAGTCGCGACACCGTGGAACGCTACCTCGATTTGCTGGAACGCGCGTTCATCATTCACCGCCTGCGTTCACTAAGCCGCAATCCGCGCACCGAAATCGCCAAGAGCCGAAAGATCTATTTTTATGACCTGGGCATCCGCAACGCCATCATCAAGAATTTCAATTCACCCGTACTGCGCACCGACACAGGCGCATTGTGGGAAAATTTTTGCCTTAACGAACGACTCAAATACCAGCATCTGACGCGGCGACAAGTGAACTTATGGTTCTGGCGCACCTACGGCCAAAAAGAACTGGACTTGGTGGAAGACAGCGGTGGCCATCTGCATGGCTTCGAATTCAAATGGGGGGGAGGCAAACCACGCGGTGCAAAGGCGTTTCTCTCTCTCTATCCGGAAAGTTCCGTCGCGGTGATTGATCCGTCTAACATTTGGGAGTTCGCCGGACTTTGACTCCGGTCAGGAAACCGCCACCCGGGCGATTTGGGGCCGGAGTTACTGAGTGCCGGGCTCACGCCCCGAGACGCTTGCGATCAGCTAACAACTCATTGAGAAACTCGGCGGGCGTCCGGTCGGTGGTGGCGATGCGGTAATCCACCCGCAGTGCGCCACAGCGGGCGCGAAAGCCGGCGATGGCGGCGTCAATGGCGTCTCGGTAAGCGCGGCGAACCAAGGCGGCGTCGGCCTCGAGGCGTTCGCCGGTTTCCATGTCGATGAAGTCTGACACTCCGTCGAAGGGCAGCGACAGTTCGGCGGGGTCCAGGACGTGTACCAGCACCACATCGTGGCCGCGGCGGCGAAAATGGGCCAGCGCGCGGAACACGGCTTCCGGATCATCTAATAAATCAGATAACATCAACACCAGGCCGCGTCGGGCCATGCCCTCGGCGAGGGCTTCGAGCGCCTTGCCGGTATCGGTACGACCCGAGGGCTGTTGGGCACCGAGGGCTTCGAGGAAATTTCTAACATGACGGCTTCCGCCCTTGGTGGGCAGCCAGCGGCGGACTTGGTCGTCGTACATGACGAGGCCGACAGAGTCCTGTTGGTGATGGGCGAGGTAGGCTGCTGCAGCGGCGAGTTCACGGGCAAATTGGAATTTGCTGGTTAGGCCGGAATGCCGGAACGCCATGGAGGCGGAGGCATCCAGGACGAGGTGGACGCGCAGGCTGGTTTCCTCTTGGTATTGCTTGATAAAATAGCGCTCGCTGCGCCCGAACAACTTCCAATCGAGGTGACGCAGATTATCGCCCTGAACGTAGTCGCGGTGGTCGCGAAATTCAACACTCGCCCCCTTGAGTACGCTGGAATGGCGACCTGCCCGCCCGCCCTCCGCAGTCCAGCGCGAGCCAAGCACAAGGTGATCGAGACGGCGCATCGTCTCGGCAGTTAGAAAGTCACTGAAGGAAGCCATGGGGGAGAAGACTG
>Ga0073936_10004508_pt1 | contig 19275 bp, 19 predicted proteins | sample AliMusrvi5mmetaG_FD_87041 | JGI IMG/M metagenome (GOLD analysis project Ga0073936, IMG submission 87041) | Freshwater lake bacterial and archeal communities from Alinen Mustajarvi, Finland, to study Microbial Dark Matter (Phase II) - Alinen... | ecosystem: Environmental > Aquatic > Freshwater >... | reverse complement strand
GAGGGCTGCCGGCGGATCGACGAGTGGGAGCTCATCTTCGAGCACCTCGGCTCCCTCGAGCGCGTGCCGCACCTGGCCTACAGCGAGCGCGTCGAGGAGCGCGGCGAGATCACGCTCACCGCCCAGGAGTGGCGCGTGCTCGTGCACATCGACGGGCGCGCCGACATCAACACGATCCTGCGCGACTGCGGCCTCGACCGGTTCCACGGCGCCAAGGTCATCTACAGCCTTTACTCCGGCGGCCTCATCACCGTGACCGAGGCGGCGATAGAGGGCATCGGCAGCGGCCTCAGCGTGGCGGTGCGCGGCCCCATCGACATCTACAACGAGGTCTTCCTCAACACCCTGACCGACGCCAATCTCGTCAAGCAGCTGCGCGTCGAGATGATCGACGACAAGGAAGTGGAGATCCCGGTCCTCGCGGGGCAGGTGCAGTCGATGAACGGCAATGGCAACGGGAATGGCAAAGGCGACGGCAACGGCAACGGCGTCGAGGGCCAGGGGGAGGACGTGCTCGTCTTCACGGTGGCCGCGTCCTCGCCCGAGCAGGCCTGGCGGCACTTCGCCCGCGAGAGCTCCGCCTGGGTCCTGCTCGCCAACGCCAACGACCGCGACAGCCTGCGCGCCACCAAGGCCGACCTCGAGTTCGTGCGCGGCCTCGGCGACGTGCCCTTCGTCGTCGCCACCTACACGTCGATGGCCGACGACGAGCTCAGCGCCAAGCAGGTGGCCAGGGCCCTTGGCGTCGACGCCGAGGTGCCGGTGCTCGCCTGCCAGCTGCGCGACCGCGAGTCGGTCGTCGGTGTCCTCAAGGCCGTCCTCGAGCTCATCGTCCGCTGATCCTCCGGCAACGGAGCCGCCAGCTTGTCAAGGCGCGGCGTGCGGGGGAAGATTGCACGCGAAAACGGGCTTTCGGCCGTTCCCGCACGAAAGGACACCACTCCATGTACTACCCCAGCTACCGCATGCGCCGCCTGCGCCGCACGCCGGCGATCCGGCGCATGATGCGCGAGACCACGCTCTCCGTGGACGACCTCATCTACCCGCTGTTCGTGATCGCCGGCGAGAACGTCAAGAACCCCATCTCCTCGATGCCCGGGTGCTTCCAGCTCTCGATCGGCAATCTGCTCGCCGAGGTGCGCGAGGTCGCCGGGCTGGGCATCCCTGCCATCCTGCTGTTCGGCATCCCCGCCCACAAGGACTCCGCCGCCACCGGCGCCTACGACTCCGAGGGCGTCGTGCAGATGGCTGTGCGCGCGATCAAGGATGAGTTCCCCGAGCTGGTGGTGATCACCGACGTGTGCCTGTGCGAGTACATGGACCACGGGCACTGCGGCGTGATCCAGGACGGCGAGGTCGTCAACGACGTCACGCTCGAGCTGCTGGCCAAGATGGCGATCACGCACGCCGACAGCGGCGCCGACATCGTCGCCCCCAGCGACATGATGGACGGTCGCGTGGCCGCCATCCGCGGCGCGCTCGACGACGAGGGGCTCAGCGACACGATCATCATGTCGTACTCGAGCAAGTTCGCCTCGGCGTTCTATGGGCCGTTCCGCGAGGCCGCCGAATCAGCTCCGGCGTTCGGCGACCGCAAGTCCTACCAGATGGACCCGGCCAACGGGGAAGAGGCGGTGCGCGAGGCGCTTCTCGACATCGAGGAGGGCGCCGACATCATCATGGTCAAGCCCGCGCTGCCGTACCTCGACGTGATCCACGCCGTCAAGCAGGAGACCAAGTTCCCCCTCGCCGCCTACAACGTCAGCGGTGAGTACGCGATGATCAAGGCGGCGGCCGCCAACGGCTGGCTGGACGAGGAGCGCGCCGTCGTGGAGGCGGTCACCGGCATCAAGCGCGCCGGCGCCGACCTCATCATCACGTACTACGCCAAGGACCTCGCACGCTGGCTAGGCTAGGCTCGCGAGCCGGGGGCGCGGCCAGATGAGCGACGGCGATCACGTCGAGCGCAACCGCGTGGCGTGGAACGGCTGGGCGCCGGAGTTCGTGGCGTTCGGCGAGCGCGCCTGGGCGAGCGCGGAACCGAGCTGGGGCGTCTGGAGCGTGCCCGAGGCCAAGCTTCGCGTGCTCCCTGAGGAGCTCGACGGCAAGGACGCGATCGAGCTCGGCTGCGGGACGGCATACGTCTCCGCCTGGCTGGCGCGCCGCGGCGCCCGCCCCGTGGGCATCGACATCTCGAGCGCGCAGCTTGCCACGGCGCGGCGGCTGCAGGAGGAGCACGGCCTCTCGTTCCCGCTGGTCGAGGCGAGCGGCGAGCGTTTGCCGTTCCCGGACGCGAGCTTCGACCTCGCGATCAGCGAGTACGGGGCGTGCCTGTGGGCCGACCCGTACCTCTGGGTGCCGGAGGCCGCCCGGGTGCTGCGCCCGGGCGGCCGCCTCATCTTCCTGACCAACGGGACGATCATGATGCTGTGCGTGCCGGACGACGAGGACGACCCGTTGCCGAGTGACCACTTCGTGCGCGACTACTGGGGCATGCACCGGTTCGAGTGGACCGGCCAGCCCTCCGTCGAGTTCCACCTCGGGTACGGCGACTGGATCAGACTGCTGCGCGTCAACGGCTTCGAGATCGAGGACCTCATCGAGGTCCGGCCCGGCCCGGACGCGACGACGACGTTCACCGACGTGGTCTCGCTCGAGTGGGCCCGGCGCTGGCCGTGCGAAGAGGTCTGGAAGGCGCGCAAGCGAAAGCCGGCGGCCGCGTCCGCGCCGTGACGCACCAGAGGCCGTGGCGGCTGCCTGCCGCCACGGCCTCTGGTGCGCTCTGCCGCCGCGGCGCCCCGGCCGGGAGCCGGCCGCGGCGCTGTCAGGCCGCGTGGCTCAGACGGCCACCATCACGTCGCTCGCCTTGACGATCCCCAGCGCCGGCGAGCCCTCGGCGAGGTCGAGTTCGTCGATCGCCTCGTTGGTGACCGAGGACGTGAGCGTGCCGCCGCCGTTGAGCTTGAGCAGGACGTGGCCGTTGACGGCACCCCGGGTGACCTTGGCGACCGTGCCCGCGAGCTGGTTGCGCGCCGAGAGCCCGGCGAGGCGCACGCTGCCGGCGGCGATCATGACGCTGGTCGCCTTGACCACGACGGTCGCCTCCTTGCCGGCCTCGAGGCCGAGGTCCTTGATGGCATCCATCGTGACATCGGCCGTGACGGTGTCCTGGCCCACTTTGACCGTGACGACGCCGTTCACGGCGCCCTCGGTCACGGTCTCGACGGTGCCTTTGAGCTGGTTGCGAGCGGAAAGCTTCATGGTCGTTCTCCTCGGTGCGGTGTCCACTACTTCAGCAGCGGGTCGTCGTGACCACGCTGATCGCACCCGGAAGATAGCTCTTCCTCAGCCGGAAGTTACATTTCGATGGATTGCGTTATGTTTCGCACCGTTTGACCCTGTTTCGTGGCATGATAAGGCCGCAGGTTGAGGATCGGGCGGTCCAGACGCGTCCGCCGCCGGGTCCCGGCGACAGCAGGAGGTTCGGCATGGCCGGCGTTCCGCGGATCGACGTGCTCACGGCGGAGGACGTGGCCTCCATCCTCCAGATCAACAAGAACACCGTCTACGGACTCGCGAAAGCCGGCGTGCTCCCCTCGTACAACGTTGGTCGCAAGCTGAGGTTCAGCCTCGGCGACGTGCAGACGTACATCGAGGCTTCGAAGAGCGCCCGGCTTCAGGGCCTGACGGCGCCCGCCGGCCAGGGCACTTCGCCAGCCGCGCACGCGGCCCGTGCCGCGGTCGGCGCCGCGGCCAACGCCGAGGCCGGCTCGGCAGGCCACGACCCCGCGTCCATCACGCAGGGCGCCTTCATCATCGGGGGGCGCGACCTGCTCCTCGACGTCCTCGCCAACTACTTGTCGGCGGGCGGCATCCGCGTGCTGCGCTCATACGAGAGCGGCTACCGGGAGCTCGTCTCGCTGTACTCCGGCAGCGTCCAGGCCGCGGCGGTCCACCTTTGGGACAGTTCGAGCGACAGTTACAACCTCCCCTACGTGAAGCGACTCGTGCCGGGTACCCCCGTCGTGGTCCTGCGACTGGCGATCCGCTCCCAAGGGCTGCTGGTCAGGCAGAACAATCCGCTCGGCCTGCGTGGCTGGTCCGACCTGGTGCGCACGCCGCTGACGCTGGCGAACCGTGAGAGAGGCTCGGGTTCGCGGGTGCTCCTCGACGAGAAACTGCGCCTGCTCGAGGCGGACCCCTTCGGCATCGAGGGCTACGAGCGGGAGATCGTCTCGGACCTCGCGCAAGGCACTTTGATCGCCAAGGGCGGCGCCGACGCCGGCGTCGGCGCCGAGCGGGTCTACCATCAGATCGCCGGACTCGACTATGTGCCCCTCCAGAGCGAGAGACTCGATCTGGTCATTACCAAGACGAGCGCCACCATGCGCGCCATCCGCGCGGTGCGGGGCTTCCTGGGCAGCCAGATGTTCCGCAACGAGCTCATCGCGCTGCCCGGCTACGACTTCGCCGGCCTGGGCGCGAAGCTCTACGAGACGTAGCCCTCGAGGATCCCGGCGCGGCGACGCCGCCGAACGCGGATTGCGTCGCCCGTGCGTCTCTGGCACACTGGGAGCGGTTTGCACCATCCCGATGCACAAAACCCCCACGGCATGACCATGGGGCCCGGCGACGCCGGGGACGGAGCCCTTGGCCCCGCGCCGCCGCGCGTCATCGCCTGGGAGGTCACGCGCAGCTGCAACCTCGCCTGCGTGCACTGCCGCGCCAGCGCCGTCCACGGCCCCTACGAAGGCGAGCTCAGCACGGCGGAGGCGTTCACGCTGGTCGACCAGATCGCCTCGTTCGCCAACCCCATCCTGATCCTGACCGGCGGCGACCCGCTGATGCGCGCCGACGTGTTCGACATCGCCGCGCGCGCCATCGGCAAGGGCCTGCGCACCGTCATGTCGCCCAACGGCACGCTCGTCACGCCGGAGGTCGCACGACGCATGCACGATGTCGGCATCGCCCGCGTGAGCATCTCCATCGACTTCCCGAGCGCCGCGGAGCACGACGCGTTCCGTGGCGTCCCCGGCGCCTACGACGGCGCCGTGCGCGGCATCCGCAACTGCCTCGACGCCGGCGTGGAGGTGCAGATCAACAGCACCATCACCAAGCTCAACGCCCACTACCTGCCGGCGCTGCTCCAGCTTTCCGAGGACCTCGGGGCCGTCAGTTTCCACCCGTTCATGCTGGTCCCCACCGGCCGCGGCAAGGAGCTCGAGGCCCAGGAGTTGCCGCCGGAAGAGTACGAGCGCGCCCTCGAGTGGATGTACGACGCGCAGCAGGAGAGCAAGCTCTTCATGAAGCCCACCGACGTGCCGCATTACTGGCGCGTCATGCGGCAGCGCGCCAAGGCGCAGGGCCGCAAGCTCGAGGTGCACCCGCACAGCCACGGCGGCATGAACACGCTCAGCCGCGGCTGCCTCGCCGGCATCGGCTTCTGCTTCATCAGCCACATCGGTGAGGTGCAGGGCTGCGGCTACTTCGACAAGGTCGCCGGCGACGTGCGCAAGCAGACCTTCCCCGAGGTGTGGCGCGACTCGCCGCTCTTCAACGAACTGCGCGACTTCGACGGTCTCAAGGGCAAGTGCGGCGTGTGCGAGTACAAGAAGGTCTGCGGCGGCTGCCGCGCGCGGGCCTACGAGGCGACCGGCGACTACATGGCCGAGGAGCCCTACTGCGCCTACGTGCCCAAGGGCTGGTGCTCGCCGGCCGTCGGCTGACGCGCTGCCCCGGCGCCGGCTCAGGCGCCTCCCGGGCGCCTGCCGCGGCGTCTTCGCCCTACTTCTCGATGTGCTTCTCGAGGTAGACCGACGCCTCCGTGAGGCCGGCGTCGAGGTAGAGCTTCTGGGCCGCCTCGTTGCCGGCCTCCACGCTGATCGAGATCTCGGCGCAGCCGGCCGCTTCGAGCTTGCGCACGCCGGCCATCAGGAGCTGGCGGCCGATGCCCTCGCTGCGGCGCCCTTCGGCAACGACCAGCGCTTCGATGATGCCGGAGTCGGCGGCGTGGAACAGCCCCGGCACGATCGCGTAGCTGAGGAGTCCCACGGGGGCGCCGTCGTCCACGGCGAGGAGCAGGTCGCTCACCGGCGAGGCGAGGTAGTGGCGCACGTAGTGCTCGTCGATCGGCGTGGGGTAGTCCGCGGCGATGGCGAGCTCCTGGACGAGCTCGACCACGGCCGGCTCGTCGCCGGGTCCCGCGTGGCGGATGATCACGGGCATGAGTCACGCTCCTGGCTCGGCGCCTGCAGGTGTTGCAGGCTTCGCCGGGCGGCGAGCCGTTCCTGTCGGACGCGGGTCGAAGCCGGCTCCCGCAGGGCTGCATGAGGCCTTTTGCGGGTACATCGTGCAGCGACGCACATGCGGCGGCGGTCGCGTAGTATAGTGCGGCCCTTGACGCAGGGCACATTTCCCGTGGGAGGGCGCGTGTGAACATCCAGACCTCTGCCCGCCTCTTCGCGGAGGCACAGAAGTACATCCCCGGCGGGGTCAACTCGCCGGTGCGCGCGATGAAGGGCGTCGGCATGCCGCACCCGCTGTTCATCAACCACGCCAAGGGCGCGCATATCTGGGACGCCGACGGCAACGAGTTCGTCGACTTCGTCTCTTCCTGGGGTCCGATGATCCTCGGCTGGGGGCACCCTGACGTGGTCGGCAGCCTGCACGCGCAGGTCGATCGCGGCACGAGCTACGGCGCGCCCACGGAGCTCGAGGTCGAGCTCGCGCGCCTCATCTGCGAGGCCGTGCCGTCCATCGAGCTCGTGCGCATGGTCAACTCCGGCACCGAGGCGACGATGAGCGCCGTGCGCGTCGCCCGCGGCTTCACCGGGCGGGAGAAGATAGTCAAGTTCATCGGCTGCTACCACGGCCACTCGGACGGTTTCCTGGCGGCCGCCGGCAGCGGCGTGCTCACGCTCGCGCTGCCGGACAGCCCCGGCGTCACCAAAGGCACCACGGCCGACACGCTGCTCGTCGAGTACAACGACATCGAGTCGCTGACCGCCCTCTTCGACGAGCGCGGCGACGAGATCGCGGCGCTGATCGTGGAGCCGGTCGCCGGCAACATGGGCGTCGTCCTGCCGGCGCCGGGCTTCCTCGAGGCCTGCCGCGAGCTGTGCACGCAGTCTGGCGCGGTGCTGATCTTCGACGAGGTCATCACCGGCTTCCGCGTGGCTTGGGGCGGCGCCCAGGAGAGGTTCGGCGTCCTGCCCGACCTGACCACGCTCGGCAAGATCATCGGCGGCGGCCTGCCCGTGGGTGCTTTCGGCGGCCGCCGCGAGCTCATGGAGACGGTGGCGCCGCTCGGCTCGACCTACCAGGCCGGTACGCTCTCCGGCAATCCGCTGGCGATGGCGGCCGGCGCCGCCGCGCTGCGCGCGCTCTCCGAGCCGGGCGTCTACGAACGACTAGAGAAGCTCGCGCGGGAGGTCGCCGAGGGCCTCACGGCGGCGGCGGCGAAGGGCGACCACCCGTTCACGCTCAATCAGGTCGGCCCGATGATGACGTTGTTCTTCTGCGAGGGCCCGGTGCAGAGCTTCGCCGATGCCAAGCAGGCGGACACGGCGTACTACGCTCAGTATTGGCGCCACATGCTGGAGAGCGGCATCTACCTCGCTCCATCTCAGTTCGAGGCGGCGATGATCTCGCTGGCGCTGAGCGAAGACGACATCACCCGGGCCGCCGCCGCCGCGACGGCGTTCTTCGCCGGCTGACAAGAGGAGGGGCTGTGCGCAACGTCGACAAACACGATGTACCGGCCGTGACCGTGCCGCGGCTGGCGCTCTACCTGCGCAAGCTCCGTGAGCTGCGCTCGCGCGGCGTGGACCGCGTGTCCAGCAAGGATCTCGCCAACATGATCGGCCTCAACGCGGCTCAGATCCGCAAGGACTTCTCGTACTTCGGCGAGTTCGGGACGCGCGGGGTGGGCTACGAGGTCGCGCGCCTCGTGGATGAGATCACGCATTGCCTCGGGCTGGACCACTCGTGGAGCGTGATCATCGTCGGCGCCGGGCTCATGGGCACGGCGCTGGCGCGCTACCGCGGCTTCGCCGAGCAGGGCTTCCGCCTCGTCGGGATGTTCGACAGCTCCGCGACGGTCATCGGCGCCAGCTACGGCGCCGGCCGCGTGCGCGGCATCGCCGAGCTCGAGGGCTTCTGCCGTGAGGAGAAGGTCGACATCGCGATGGTCACCGTGCCCGCCGGCGAGGCCGAGGCGACGATCGGCCGCCTCGCGGCGGCCGGCGTGCACGCGGTGCTCAACTTCGCACCGGTCAAGGTGCAGGCGCCGGACGGCGTGCTCGTGCGCCAGGTGGACCTCTCCAGCGAGCTGATGTCGCTCACCTTCTACCTTGATCGGGAGCTGGACTGACGTGTTCGCGCGATCCACGTCCGGCCCCGACGGTCCCAGGCACGCGGGCCCGGTCGTCCGCGAGCTCGCGCCCGTTCGGCAGCTCGCGCCCGTTCGGCAGCTCGCGCCCTCCCTGCATCTCGCGCCCGCTCGGCAGCTCGCGCCCTCCCTGCAGCTCGCGCCCGCTCGGCAGCTCGCGCCCGCTCGCCTCGGAGCCTGACGTGGTGGACGCGCAGGCAGTCGGCGCGAGCCTGAGTGCCGCGGCGGAGGCCTTCGGTGCGTCCGCGGCGCCGGTGTCGCTGTGCTGGGGGGCACTGTTCGAGGACCTCGACGGCCAGGGCGACGCGGAGTACGCGAGCGCCGTCGAGCTCATCTACGAGGGCTACCTGCTCCACTATCGCGAGAGCCGCGCCTGCCTGCCCGGCGCGGCACGCGAGCACTCGCTGCTCGCCGGGGACTTCTTCTACGCGCGCGGCCTGCGGCTCATCGCCGCGCGCGGCGACGCCGCCGCGGTCGGTCTGCTGGCGCGGCTGATGGCGTCGTGCTCGTATCTGCGCAGCGTCGGCGCCGCGTTCGCCGCCGACGACGCGCTCTGGGCGACGGCCATGGGCGGGCTCGCGGCGCTGCGCGCCGGGGCATCCGCCACCACCGTCGAGTACGTCTTCGACGAACTGGACGGCGCACTCGTGCGCGGCGACGCCGTCGATGTCCTCGCAATGGCTCGCGCCGGGGCGCCGCGCCTCGGCCTGCGCCATTCCGCGCGGCTGGCCGCCGCGCTCGGCGCGGCGGACTCCTTCGCCGGAGCGGCGACTGCGGCCGGCCAGAAGGATAGGGCCGCCGGCCAGACAGACGGGGCCGCCGGCCAGACGGACGCCGCGGCGGCTGCGGCCGCCGCCGCCGCGCCGCCGCCGCGCTCCGGCCCCGGGAGGCAGACGTGGACCTGAGGTCGTTCATCGCACTTCTCGAGCGCGAGGGAGAGCTGGTGCGCGTGCGCCCGGAGGTGGATCCCTACCTCGAGATGGCAGAGATCGCCGACCGCGCCAGCAAGGCCCGCGGCCCGGCGCTGCTGTTCGAGCAGCCCAAGCGGCCGGCGGGCGCCGCCGGACCGGCGGTGCCCGTCCTCATGAACCAGTTCGGCTCGTACCGGCGGCTGGAGCTGGCGCTGGGCGCCCCGCTCGACGACATCGCCAAGCGTATCGGCGGCCTGCTCGAGCTGCAGGTGCCGAGCGGCCTGGTCGGCAAGGTCAAGGCCCTCGGCCAGCTCAAGGAGCTTGCCTCCTACGGACCCAGGATCGTCAAGAAGGCCGCCTTCCGCGAGGTCGTCGTCGACCCGCCGGACCTGGCCAGGCTGCCGGTGCTCACCACCTGGCCCGGAGACGGCGGCCCGTTCGTCACGCTGCCGGTCGTCGTGACCAAGGACCGCCAGGGCCGCCAGAACGCCGGCATGTACCGGCTCCAGGTGTTCGACGGCCGAACGACCGGCATGCACATCCACGTCCACCACGACGGCGCCGCCAACTTCCGCGAGGCCGGCGACCGGATGGAGGTCGCGGTCGCCCTCGGCACCGACCCGGCGGCGACCTACGCCGCCACCGCGCCGCTGCCGCCGGGCATCAGCGAGTTCATGTTCGCCGGCTTCCTGCGCGGCGAGCCGGTCGAGCTGGCGCAGTGCGCCACCGTCGACCTCGCCGTGCCGGCCGACTCCGAGATCGTCCTCGAGGGCTACGTCGAGAAGGGCGAGACGCGGCTCGAAGGCCCGTTCGGCGACCACACCGGCTACTACTCACTCGCCGACCAGTACCCCGTGTTCCACCTCACGGCGATGAGCCATCGCCGCGACCCGATCTACCCGGCGACCATCGTCGGCAAGCCCCCGATGGAGGATGCCTATCTGGGTAAGGCCACCGAGCGCCTCTTCCTGCCGCTGCTGCAGCTCGTGCAGCCCGAGATCGTCGACATGGACCTGCCGATCGAGGGCGTCTTCCACGACTGCGCCATCATCAGCATCCGCAAGGAGTACCCCGGGCAGGCGCGCAAGATCATGAACGCCGTGTGGGGGATGGGGCAGATGATGTTCACCAAGTTCGTCGTCGTGGTCGACGAGCACGTCGACGTGCACGACTACAGCGAGGTCACCTGGCGGGTGTTCAACAACGTCGACCCGGCCCGCGACACGGTCATCGCCTCGGGCCCGCTCGACGTGCTTGACCACTCCAGCCCGCTCGCCCGCTACGGGGCCAAGATGGGCATCGACGCCACCAGGACGTGGCCCGAAGAGGGGCACGGCCGCGAGTGGCCGCAAGAGCTGAAGATGGACCCGGAGGTGTCGCGGCGCGTCACCTCGCGGTGGAACGAGCTCGGCTTGCCCTTCGTCTGACCGCCGCGCCGGGGCCGGACTTTACGCCGGCGCCAAGCGCTTCTACACTGATCGAGACCGCGGCACGACGCAGGCAAGGAGGCCGCAGTGCTGCACGGCAACATACATCGCCACCTGCTCACGCTCTCGCTGATCAACTGGGGCATCGCCATCGTGTGCTGGGTCATCAGCGCCTGGCTCGGCATCTCACAGCCGGCGAGCATCTTCGTCTACACGATCCTCTTCGTCGTCGGGTTGTTCGCGGCGATCGTCGCCGCGCTCTCGTTCGTCCTCGCGGACTTCGGTTCGGAGCCCGGCGAAGCGGGCGCCGAGACCGCTGCTTCGCCCGCCGGCGACGCCTCAGGGCCTGTCGCCGATCCCGGCGCCTGAGCCGCCGCCGTCGTGGCTTCGACCGGCGACGCCGGCGCGTCGAAGCCGGCGCTCTTCGCGCGCCTCGTCAAGATCGAGCACAGCGTCTACGCGCTGCCGTTCGCCTATGCCGGCGCCTTTCTCGCCGCCCAGGGCCTGCCCTCCTGGAGCGACCTCCTGTGGATCACGGTCGCGATGGTCGGGGCGCGCAGCGCGGCGATGGCGCTCAACCGCCTGATCGATGCGGAACTGGACGCCCGCAACCCGCGGACGGCCGCTCGCGAGCTTCCGGCCGGGCGCCTCGGGCGGCGCGAGGTCTGGGTGTTCACGATCGTCTCGGTCGCGCTGCTCGTGCTCGCGGCCTTCAACCTCTCGGCGCCGTGCCGGTACCTCTGGCCGATCCCGCTCGCGGCTTTCGTGCTCTATCCGTACACCAAGCGGTTCACCTGGCTGTGCCACTACGCCCTCGGCCTCACGCTTGGCCTCGCGCCGGCCGCGGCCTGGATCGCCGTGACCGGCACGCTCTCAGCCCAGGCCTGGCTCCTGTTCTTCGCCGTCGGCCTCTGGGTCGGCGGGTTCGACGTGATCTACGCCATCTTCGACCTCGACTTCGACCGCGCCCATGGCCTGCACTCCGTGCCGGTCGCGCTCGGGGAGCGCCGCGCCCTCCTGGTGGCCGCCCTCTCACACGTGGCGACCATCGCCCTGCTGGTCGCGGTCGGCGTGCTTTCGCACCTCGGCTGGGAGTACTGGGCCGGCATGGTGGCGGTCACGGCCCTGCTCGCCTGGCCGCACGTGGACATCGCGCGCCGCGGGCTCGCCGAGGTGGGCATGAGCTTCATGCGCGTCAACGGCGCCGTCGGGCTGCTGTACGGCGCCGTCGTCATCGTGGCGACGCTCGCCAAGTAGAGCGCGGCTCATCCGGCTGGCGCCGCGGCGAGAGAGCGCCGCCGCCGGCAGTCCCGGCCGCCGCTCTTCCGGCGAGACTACGGACACTCGCGCCGGGTTCGCCGCAAAATACCCAGGATGGTACAATGGCCGCGTTCGCCGTGAGGTCTGGGCGTATGGGGCGCCCCGGGCGGACTGCTTGCCAGTGAAAGTCGCCTAAGGGGTCCGTCCGTTTTGGCCGACCGCAGCACCAGATACCGGCCCAAGCCGCGAGCTTGGTACCGCTCGCCCTGGGTGACAGCTCTCGTCGTCGTCGGCTTCGTGGCCGTCGTCGCCGTGATCCTCGTCATCCCCGTGTGGGCTACGGACACTCCGACCTACTGCATGAGCTGCAAGGCCACCAGGGTGGCCGGCGAGCAGTGGAAGAAGTCCACCCACTCCAATGTCACCTGCACTGCGTGCCACGTGCCCTCCGGTTTTGGCAACGCCATCAAGTGGCGCAGCCGCGAGTGGCTCAACGTCTGGGCCGACTACCTCAACGTGCCGCGCTCGCCGAGCGTCGGCCAGCGGCCCGGCAACGCCAACTGCCTCAAGTGCCACACGCTGAAGGGCATCCCCGATCACATCGGGGACATCCGCATGCCTCACCAGGTGCACGTGAATCTGCGCAACCTCTCCTGCGCCGATTGCCACGACACGGTCGCGCATCCCAAGCCCGGCGAGAAGACGACCGTGTCCATGGCCGTGTGCAGCATGTGTCACAACACCGAGGGCGCGCCCAGCAACTGCGCCTTCTGCCACATCACGCCGCCGGCGCAGAACGTGCACCCCAAGGACTACATGCAGACTCACGGAGTCCAGGCGCTGGCGAACGAGCAGGCTTGCCTCCGCTGTCACCACAACAAGGCGCAGTTCTGCGACGCCTGCCACGCCAAGCCCACGCCCGATCACTTCTCGGGAACGTGGCGCTACACGCACGGCGCCACGGCCAAGAAGAAGCCGCTCTCGTGCACCGGGTGCCACGACGCCAAGACCTTCTGCGCGCAGTGCCACCTCGTGAACCACCCGAGCGATTGGGTGACGACGCACGGCCCGATCGCCGCACGCAGCGGCGGGGCTTGCCTGGTCTGCCACCCGCAGGCCATGTGCGACGCCTGCCACAAGCAGAGAGGCGTGACCCCGTGACGCACCGCCTGCTGCCGGCCGCGCTCGTCCTCGCCGCCTTGGCCGTGTTCGGCTTCGCCGGCCCGGCCGGGGCAATCTCCGCGCCGGCCGTCTCCACCGCTCAGTCGGCGCTCAACGGAGCGACCAACGACGGCTGCTTGAGCTGTCACGGGGTGCGCGGCAAGACGCCGCCGGTCACCGTCGGCAGCGAGCAGAAGAGCACCTACGTGGACCGTGCCAGGTACGAGCGCTCCCGCCACGGCAAGCTCGCCTGCACCAGCTGCCACCTGGGCTTCAAGCCGGGCATCCACGACGCCAGCCAGACCGCCGGCTGGCTGGTGACGGCGAAGCTCACGGCGTGCGGCGACTGCCACGCCGACCAGTTCGCCATGTATCGCGGCTCCTTCCACGGGAACCTCGTGTTCGGGCACTCCAACGGCAAGGCGCCGGTCTGCGCCGACTGCCACACGCCACACGACATCCTCACTCCGGGCACGGTCGCCTTCCGCCAGAGCGAGCGCGTGCTCTGCGCCCGCTGCCACGCGCAGGCCGAGAAGACCTACCTCAACAGCTACCACGGCAAGGCCTTCTATCTCGGCCGCCTCAGCGCCGCCGTCTGCCCCGACTGCCACGGCGGCCACAAGATCCTCCCGCCCTCCAGCCCGGCGAGCACCGTCTCCTACCAGAACATCGTGGGCACCTGCGCCAGATGCCACCCCGGTGCCAATCGCAACTTCGCCGGGTTCCTGGTGCACGTCGACCCCAGCAGCCCCAGGTCCTCGCTCTGGGTGTGGAGCTTCAACATCCTCTACCTGATCCTCATCACCGTCGTGTTCACGTTCGGCTTCGTGCATTCGGGCCTGTACATCTACAGAGGATTCAAAGATGGCCTCTACTCCCGACGCCATACCGGCTAAGGCCGCCGCACCCGAGAAGAAGGTGCGCACGCGCATCGAGTACCAGCGGTTCAACGTCTTCCACCGCTGGATGCACTTTCTCGTGTTCACGAGCTTCACCGTGCTCGTGTTCACGGGCATGCCGCTCAAGTACAAGGAGACGGCCTGGGCGCGCTGGTTCATGGACCTGTTCGGGGGCGTCACCGCGGCCGGCGTGTACCACCGCATCGCCGCCATCGTCACCGTCTTCTACTGGTCGGCCGAGATGATCTTCATGATCACGATGGTGCTGCGCAGCCGCGGCAAGGCCATCAGTGGCCCCGGCTCCCTGATGTTCAAGAAGAAGGACCTGGAGGACATGGTCGGCATGTTCGCCTGGTTCTTCGGCAAAGGCCCCAAGCCGCAGTTCGACCGCTACGCCTACTGGGAGAAGTTCGACTACATGTCCCTGGTCGCCGGGACCATGATCATCGGCATCACCGGCTTCATGATGTGGTTCCCGATCAGGACCACGCAGCTGCTCCCGGGGCAGTTCCTCAACGTCGCGCTCATCATCCACTCCAACGAGGCGCTGCTCGCGATGGGCGTGATCTTCATCTTCGTGCACTTCTTCAGCGCCCACCTCAAGCCCGAGAGCTTCCCGCTGGACAAGGTGATCTTCACCGGTTCGCTGCCCGTGGAGCACTACAAGGCCGAGCGGCCGCTGGAGTACGCACGCCGGGTCCGAGAGGGCACGCTCGACGACGTGCTGGTGGAGAAGACGATCTCGTGGAGGACCTATGTCGCGGACACGATCTGGTGGACCATCACCCTGATCGCCGGTTTCTGCGCTATCCTGATGACCGCGTTCATCATCTGGTCGATCCTCACGTGAGTGCGGAATGCCAGTCTGTCTTCGCCGCCTGCGGGGCGGTAGGGAGGTGAAGACCATGCAAAGGGCGTCTTCCCGGGCCTTGATCGGCTTCGTCGTCGTGCTGGTGCTGAGCGCCGGCGCGGCGGCCGCGCTGGCGGTCGCCGCCGCGCCGGCGCACGCGTTCCCGGCGTGGGCGCACGACGGCGCGGCCGGCTGCGTCTGCCACAACAACGGCACGCCGACCGACGCCACCTGCACGTCGTGCCACGCCGGCTTCCAGAGCGTGCCGGGCTACGACTGCTGGTCCTGCCACAAGCCCGGCGCGTCCACCGCCGGCCTCTCGTCGCCGAGCTCCGCGTGCAGCCAGACGTGCCACCTGTACAGCAGCTACACGCGGGACTACACCACTGCTTTCGCGCACGGGACCAATCCGCACCTCGGCTCGTCGCCCGACTGTCTGAGCTGCCACAGCACGAGCAGCGGGATCGCCGATCCCGGCCAGAGCCCCCATCACAACGCGAACCAGCAGGGCTTCACCAACTGCAGCGCCTGCCACGCCGGCTTCGCCCAGCACGCCGGCAGCGTGGCCTGCACGACCTGCCACGCCACCGCCTCGGCGTTCCACCTGTACCAGGCCGCGACGCCGGGGTTCACGGACTGCACCAGCTGCCACGCGATGAAGCACCAGGGTAAGAAGGTGCCTCTGAGCAAGTGCGCCACCTGCCACAAGGGCACCGGTACGGGTGGCGGCGCCCAGGCGCAGCACTCAGTGACCATCACCAGGAACAAGGTCTGCGGCTCCTGTCACTCGCAGAAGCTGCACGCGACGGCCCTCGGCTCCGGGATCACCAGCTGCGGGAAGTGCCACACGAGCGCGTATCACGCCAAGCAGAAGCTCCCGGGCAAGTCCGTCTGCCAGTCGTGCCACCACATGGCCAGGCTCCACACCAACGGCTATCAATGCACGCTCTGCCACGCGGACCAGGTCCATAAGGTGCGTCCCAAGCTCCCCAAGATCCGCGGCTAAGTGCGGTTCCGGCTCACAACCGTCAGCCTGACGGTCTCCGCGATCGTCCTCACGGTCGTGGTCGTCCTGATCGGGGCGTCGCTGGCCGCGACGTCGACGCCGCGCTTCTGCAGTTCGTGCAAGAGCCACGTCCCCTACGTGAAGGCGTACGAGCGCTCCGCGCACAGGGGCGTGAACTGCGAGCAGTGCCATACGCAGCCGGGCCCGTTCTTCTTTCTCACCTCGAAGATGGAGGCACTCCAGCAGCCCATCGCGCAGCTCACCGGCGACTACCAGAAGCCCATCGTCGGCTTCGTGCTCAACCAGTCCTGCCGCCGTTGCCACACCAACGACCAGATGTTCCGCGTCATCGTCAAGAACGGTATCCGCGTGCAGCACGAGCACCTCATCGCCGCCGGCTTCCTGTGCATGAGGTGTCACTCCACCACCGCGCACGGCACCGCCGTGCCGCCCGGGTCGCGCACGTACCCGAGCATGGACCAGTGCCTCGTGTGCCACAACAACCACTACACCGACGCCGCGGGGCAAGTGGCCACCGCGCGCTGCGACCTGTGCCACGCCACGCCTCCCAAGGGCACCCAGCCGCTCAGCCACAAGAACCCGCAGTGGCACACGCGTCACGGATCGCTCGGCATCCTCTCGACGTGCTCCGCCTGTCACACCGGCAAGAACGCCTGCTCAAAGTGCCACAACGGCATCGAGATGCCGCACGCCGCGGCCTGGATCGCCCGGCACGGCGCCACCGTCAACGCCGACGGTCGCAAAATCTGCGCGCAGTGCCACGACACCAAGACGTACTGCGACACCTGCCACCAGGTGAAGATGCCGCACCCGTCCGACTGGATCGGCAAGCATGCGGCGACGGCGACGCGCAAGGGCACGGACTCGTGCTTCAACTGCCACCTGGTGGCCAACTGCCAGGCGTGTCACGCCGTCCACGCGGCCGGCAGCCCGCCCGCCCACAAGCTCCTCAAGGGCGTGCCCTACCTGCTGCCGGCCTCGGCGGCGCCGTCCTCGTCCGCATCCGCGCTTTCGGGGCCGTGAGCGATGACTGACCGCAGACGGACAAGGGGCCGCGTCCTCCTCGACGTGCGCATCCCGGGAGGATGGTTCCTGGGCGTCCTGGCCGGCCTGCTGCTGCTGCTCATCATCGTCACGGCGGTGTTCTCGTCGCTCAACAAGATCGCCACGTGCGACGTCTGCCATGTGATCAAGCCCGAGGTCGTGGCCTACAAGCAGTCGGCGCACTACAAGGCCGGCGTCGGGTGCCAGAAGTGCCACACCAAACCGGGCGTCTTCAACTACTTCATCCGGAACCTGCAGGGCGTGACCAACGTCATCCTGTACGTGTCGAACACGTATCAGCGGCCGATCACCAGCTACGTGGGCGACTCCAGCTGCACCCAGTGCCACCCCAACTCGCAGATCGAGAAGGACATCGTGGTCGGCAACATCCGCGTCAACCACAAGGGCCTGCGGCAGGCCGGGTACCAGTGCCTCACGTGTCACGCCAACATCAGCCATCCCGGGACGCGCCCCGCCATCTCCAGGACGTCGCAGAACAAGATGTCGATCTGCGCGCGCTGCCACGACGGCGTCCATCTGCCGGACGCGTGCGGCACCTGCCACATCAACGGCGTCCCGGCCAACAGTCCTAAAATAGCCATGACGCTCAAGCTGACTGCGTCCCAGTGCCGCGAGTGCCACCAGCAGAAGGACTTCTGCACCAAGTGCCATCACGGCCTCGAGATGCCGCACCCGGCGGGCTGGACCAAGTCCCACGGGCCGGTCGTGGTGGAGCGTGGCAAGGGCGTCTGCGCCTCCTGCCACACCGACAAGGATCCCCGGTTCTGCATCCGCTGCCACGGGCTGCAGATGCCGCACCCGGCCTCCTGGCGAGCGGCGCACAGCAGCGCCGGGCTCAAGGATCCCGCCACGTGCGTCAAGTGCCACGGCCGGGACAGCTGCACCAGGTGCCACGGCCTGCAGATGCCGCACCCTGCCGGCTGGCTGGGGGCGCATCCGTCAACGGCGCTGTCCTCGCCGGGCCTGTGCACCAGGTGCCACAGCAGTTCCTTCTGTACGGCATGCCACGGCATCGCCCTGCCACACAGCAGCAGCTTCAAGACGACGACCCACCCGGACGCCGTGTACGCCAACGGCGGCGTGTGCGTGAAGTGCCACGGCAACAACGGCGCCGGCCCGAACGGCTGCTATGGTGGCCAGTGCCACTCGGGCTCGATCGCGCCCCCGACGTGAAGTCAGCGGCGTCACGCCGCAGTGAGGAGACCCCATGACCGGCACGCCACCTCGGCGCGTCTTCGTCGGCATCAGCGGCGCGAGCGGAGCGCCCTACGCCGTCCGTCTCCTCCAGTCGCTGGCCGCCGCGGGCTGCGAGCTGCAGCTCAGCATCTCTGAGAGCGGCGTGCTCGTGCTGCGGCACGAGCTCGAGCTGCGGGCCGAGAGCCGCGACGAGGTGACGGCCGCCTTCCTTGCGCTCGCCGCGGCGACCGCCGAGGTCTATGCGCCGGACGACCTCGCCGCGCCGCCGGCGAGCGGCAGCAGCTTCCCGGACGCGGCCGTGGTGTGCCCCTGCTCCGTGGGCACGGCCGCTCACATCGCGCTCGGCACCACGCGTACGCTCATCCATCGCGTGGGCGACGTCGCGCTCAAGGAGCGCCGCCCCCTGGTCCTCGTCCCTCGCGAGACGCCGCTCACGCAGATACACCTGCGCCGGCTCCTCGAGCTCGCCGAAGCCGGCGCGATCGTGCTGCCGGCCATGCCTGGCTTCTACTCCCGTCCTCAGACGCTGCAGGACGCGGTCGACCACGTGGTGGGCAAGGTGCTGTCTGCGCTCGGCTTCGAGCAGACGCTCTTCCCGCCCTGGGACGGGGGGCGGCGCTGACGCCTCCGGCGCAGACCGCCGCAGGCGGGCCTGGCGCACGCGACCTGCCCATCGACCGCGACCCGCGGCGCATCCAGGCCATGTTCAGCGGCATCTCCTCCCGCTACGACGTGATGAACCACCTGATGACCGCTGGCCTCGACCGTCGCTGGCGGCGCATCGCGGCCGCGCAGACCGCGCTCGCTCCGGGTGCGCCAGTCCTCGACGCCTGCTGCGGGACCGGCGATCTCACTCTGGCGCTCGCCGCGATGTTCCCCTCGTCGGAGGTGACCGGTCTGGACTTCACGGAGGCGATGCTCGCGCGCGCCCGCGGCAAGGCTGCGCGGCGCGAGGCCCGCGGGCTGCCGGCGCCGCGCTTCGTGCAGGGCGACCTGCTCGCGCTCCCGTTCGCCGACGACGAGTTCGCCGCCGTCACCGTCGGCTGGGGCGTGCGCAACGTGCCCGACGTGCCGCGCGCCTTCCAGGAG
>Ga0073936_10004507_pt1 | contig 19277 bp, 17 predicted proteins | sample AliMusrvi5mmetaG_FD_87041 | JGI IMG/M metagenome (GOLD analysis project Ga0073936, IMG submission 87041) | Freshwater lake bacterial and archeal communities from Alinen Mustajarvi, Finland, to study Microbial Dark Matter (Phase II) - Alinen... | ecosystem: Environmental > Aquatic > Freshwater >... | reverse complement strand
GTGCGGATCGACGGCGACCCGCGACTGTCGCCGTCGTGCTCGACAAAAGTCACCGAGAGAATGGCCGTCGCCAGCGAGACGCCCGAAGTGAAGGCGGCGCGCAAGGCGGCGTTGGAGCTCCTGTTCAGCGACCACCTCGGCGACTGCATTTCCCTCTGCCAGCGCGTCTGCCCGGCTCGCCTCCAGATCCCCTCCACGATCCGGCTCGTCGCCGAAGGAAAAATGCGCGAGGCGATCGCGCTCGTGAAAAAAAATGTCGTGTTCCCCGGCGTGATGGGCCGGATCTGCCGCGCTCCGTGCCAAGCCGGCTGCCGCCGCGCGAAATACGACGGGGCGGTCGCGATCCAGTTGATCGAACGCGAAGTCGCCAACCAGGATGCCGCCGACCCGTTCGTGCCTGCCTGCGATCCGCCGACCGATAAATGCGTCGCTATTGTCGGGGCGGGTGCGACCGGGTTGAGCGCCGCATTTTTCCTGATGCAGTCCGGGCACCGCTGCGTCTGCATTGACGATCACGCCGAACCCGGCGGCCACATGCGCTACGGGGTGGGGGAGTCCGAGTTGCCGCGCGCCGTGCTCGACGGCGAAATCGAAGTCGTCAAGCGCCTTGGTCTCGAGCTACGCTTGAACACGCGGCTCGGCCGCGACATCAGCCTCGCGGAACTGCGCGGGCAGTTTGACGCGGTGATCCTCGCCGTCGGCAACATGCAGAAGACCGACCCCGCCGGGCTCGGAGTCGAGGCCACGGAACGCATGATCCGTATCGATGCCGTCACTCTCCAGACCAGCTCCCCCGGCGTGTTCGCGGCCGGCAGCGCGATCCGTGCGGGCTACGATCCGGCGCGCTCGGTCGGCGACGGGCGGAATCTGGCGGAATGCGTGGAGGGTTTTCTGAACGGCAGGCCCCATCGCGTCGGCTACAAGGATTTCACCTCGACGATCCCGAAGATGCCGGTCGAAGAATACCGGGAACTCTCGAAGGGCTCGGTCGCGACGCTGAGCGTGCGCGAGCTCATTACGGAAGCCGAATCCGCCGCCGGCCGATGCTGCCACTGCGACTGCCGCTCGGCCAACAACTGCAAGCTCCGGATTTTCGGCGAGGCATACGACGTGGACACGAAAGCCTACGCCGGCGAGCACCGTCGGAAATTCGAATTCATCCGCCAGCCGGCCGGCGTGATTTTCGAGCCTGGCAAGTGCATCTCGTGCGGGATCTGCATCGAACTCGCCGCGCAGTCGCGCGCCCCGCTCGGCTTGACGTTCATCGGACGCGGGTTCGACCTGAAAATCGGCGTCCCGCTCAACGGCCCGCTCGCCGACGGCCTGCAGCAGGCGGCGGAGGATTGCGTGAAGCATTGCCCCACTGGCGCGCTGACTTTCGAGGACGAGTCGAAGAACGGCGTCAAAAACTCCGGGCAGTGACAATTCGCCCGATCGGCATAGGCTGTCCGCGATGATTCCCTTTCGCAATCTTGCCGAGACCCGCACGCCGGATGGCTCGCGGTTCTCCCTGCACGAGCACGACGGGGAGTATTTTCTCAAGCTCAACGGCCGCCAGCTCATGGGCTCGAACAACACGGTTTCCGAGTGTCTCCTGGCCGACCTTGCGTGCGACTTTCCGAAGCCCGTTGGTTCGCCGTGCATCCTGATTGGCGGGCTCGGGCTCGGATTCAGCCTGCGGCGCGTGCTTGAGCTGACAGGGCCGAAGGCTGCGGTCCAGGTGGCCGAGCTCCTGCCCGAGGTCGTCGCGTGGAACCGGCAATTCCTTTCGGGCCTCAACGGCAAACTTCTCGATGATCCGCGTGTGGACATCTTCACGGGTGATGTCTTTGACTGCATCAAGCGCGGCCCCGGAAAATTCGACGCTATTCTGCTCGATGTGGACAACGGTCCGACCTCGTTCGTGCAGTCGAAAAACTCCCGCCTTTACACCGGCAACGGGCTCTCGCTCATTCACCGGGCCCTTCGCCCCGGCGGAAGGGTTGCCTTCTGGTCGGCGGAACGGGAGCCCGCGTTTCCGGGGCAACTCGCGCGGGCCGGCTTCGCGGCCACGGAGTTCGAGGCCAAAGCCCACCAGCGCGCCAAGCGGGCCGCCCACCGCATTTACGTCGGCGAGGTGCGTTAACCCAAGTTCCGCAGGCGACGACGAGACATGTTCCATGCGGGTGCCGTTTCACGCTCCTGCCTGTTCGCGGGGTTCGTGGTGACGGCCGCCTTCCTCAGCGCATCGTCTCAAAAATCCCCACAGGCCGAGGAAGAAAACCGCCAGCGCGGCGAGTTGGTATCCGCTCATAACCCCGAGAACCCGCGGGGTGTCGCGGAGGAATTCATGAAAAAAACGGAACGCCCCGCCGGCCATGAGGTAGAGGTGGAAATGCTGGCCGGGCAGGAGTTTTTTTGAGCGGAGCACCAGCACCACCGCGAGGAAAAGCGCGTTGAACGCCATCTCCGCAGGCACGGCTGGCCAGCGCGGTTTTCCGTCGATCCCCGTGATGGTGAACCAGGAGGGCTCGCAAACGATTCCCTGGCAGCACCCGTGCATCAGGCATCCCAGGCGGCCCAGCAGGATTCCGAGCGGAGCAATGACAGCGAAGAGATCACCGGTCGGTTGGGTGTATCCGGTGAGCTTCTTGGCGGCCTCCACTCCCGCATATCCGCCGAGCAACGCTCCCAGAATGCTTTTTCCGGTGAGCCATGCCGCCAGGCATTCCGGCCGGCCCCACCAAAGCCAGCCCTCGGCGGCAAGATAAACGACCTTTGCGCTCGCGAAGGCGCAGACCAGCGCAGCTAGGTAAATCACAGGCAGCCGCGGATCGTTTCGCGCCAGGCGCCGCCAGGTGAAAAAGGAAACCGCGATGCCCGCGAGCAGGAAAAGCGGATACGCGGTCATCTCGCGTAATAGCGGCAGAACGAGTCCAGCTTTCCGTCCGGCCGGATAACATGCGTGCAGCACCGGTCGATCCGGTCCTCGTCCCACGTCCACGAATCCATGAATGGCTTGATGAAGAGGCGGAATGCGCTCCGCTCGTTGATCTCGAAATTTTTCAGGATCGCGCCGAGCGGTTCGTTTTCGCAGCCGCATTTCACGAGGTCCTCGAGCGAATACCGCACGCGGTCCCGCAAAAATCCCTGGACGCTTTGGAAGTCCAGAAAATCACTCACCGAGCGGATGCCCTCGGGTGTCCGGAGCAGGTAGCCGATCGTCGCGCAATTCGGATCCCCGCATGGCAGCGGGGTGAAATCCTCAAACCGCAACTGGCCGCCGCTTTGCGCCACCACATTCAGAATGACATCCGCGGCGTTGAGACGGGGCTGTCCGTCCAGCGTCCCCCGCCCGCTGCCAAACACGGGCTGGAAGCTGACGCCCCGCACATTCTCCCGCGAGAGTCCGAGTGAAACCGTCTCCCAAAGGAACGGCAGATTCGTTTCTGTCACGGTCATGGCTAGTGTCACCGGAATCCCGCTCTCCGAGCACCGGTCGAGGCAGCGAAGCCGTGTGTCCCGCAAGTCCGCTCCGCGCAGATCCCGCTGGCCCGCCTCCTGCGGCCCGTCGAACTGGAGGTAGAGCTGGAATTTCCCGTAGCGGAACCGTGCGGCCAGCTCGCGGGAAAACTCCCTGTCGTTGGCCACCCGCACGCCGTTGGTATTGAGCAAGACGTATTCGATGCCGGGATGGGCCTGGCACCACTCGAGGAGCGCGAAAAAATCCGGGTGCAGCGTCGGTTCGCCACCGGAGAGCTGGAGGATTTCGATCTTCCCCTTCCGGTCGATCACCCCCTGCACCCGCGATCGGATGTCATCGAGCGGCACGGCGTCGATATTTGTGTCTTGGGGAGAAGAGGAGTAGCAGGTCGGGCAGGCGAGATTGCAGGAATTCACGATCTCGATAAGCGCGAGGCAGGTGGAAAGTTTTTCATGAACGCCCAGAGCTTCGCCGGGATCCGCATTCCGACCCAGGGTTCCCTCGTTTCCTCCATCGCCCGCACAGCAGGCCCCGTCGCCGCAGCAGGCCCCGCTTCCCTTGGACAGCCAGTAGAACCGTGCGTCCGAGGCGATGCAGGCATCGAAAGAACCGTGTTCGGCGCAAGTCCGGAGCATGTGGATTTTTTCCGGGGTCCCCGGCACCTTGTGGACGGTTGCCGGACAGGAAACGTGACAGACCGGGCACCGCGACCGGGTTTCTTTCAGAACCTGGGTCACTTGGAGAAAAGAACAATCGTGCAGCCAGCAACGCAAATCCCGGTGGCTGCGATGATGAACAGAACCCCAAAAAGAAGGCCCATCGCCCACTGCTTTCCGCCTTTCCACCAGCGGCCGGCGACAAAATAGCCGAGCACCATCAGCCCGATGGCAATCAAGGCAACGACGCTGAGAATGAGCGCAAGGATGGATGAGGTCATTGTCAAAAAGTGGAATTGCGGGGGAATGGGATCCCTGCGAATGTGGCCCATCCTATGTCCAAACCCGTCCATTCGCAAGGCCCTCGCTCCGGGCTCGATGGAATCCTTTGCGCGCGGGGAACGAGCGTGGCTGATTCTCCAACCGTAAACCCATCAAGAACGGTCGCGGAGTTGAAGGAACTGCGCGCGCTCACCGCGGATGAAAACGGAGCCCAACGCGTGGCGTTCACCCCGGCATGGACAAAGGCCAGAGAGTTCCTCGCAGCCAAACTCGCGGGGCTGCCTTTGAAATCGCACCGGGACGCGGCCGGAAATTTCTGGGCCACGCTGCGCGGGCGGTCCACGAAGGCTCTGCTCATCGGCGGGCATATGGACTCCGTGCCCGATGGGGGCTGGCTGGACGGATGCCTGAACACCCTCGCCGGAGTCGAGATCCTCCGGCGGTTGGCCGGAGAATACGACGGGTGCCCGCCGGTCACCGTCCGCTTGGTGGACTGGGCGGATGAAGAGGGGGCGAGATTTGGCAAAAGTCTTTTCGGCTCGTCGGCATGCGCGGGCACGCTGGACATCGAGGAGGTCCGGCCCCTGCGCGACGGCGGCGGCATCACCCTGCCTGATGCGCTCCAGGCCGTCGGGATCGATTTCGAAAACGTTAAATCCTCCGGGGGCGAACTGGCGGATGCCGCCGCATATCTGGAACTCCACATCGAGCAGGGGCCGACGCTTTTAGACAAAGGCCTGGTTCTCGGGACCGTGCTCGGGACATTCGGCGTCGAGCGTCACGCGATCACGTTCCACGGCCAGGCGGCCCACTCGGGAAGCACGCCGATGAACCGGCGACACGACGCGTTTCTCGCCGCGGCGAGGATGGCTCCCGAAATTTACAAAATCGCGGAACGCCACGGCGGAGTCTGCACGATCGGCTCCTGCACGACACTACCCGGAATCGTGACGAGTGTCGTGGCCGGCTGCCGGATCACGCTCGACCAGCGCCACCTCGATGCCGCGGCTCTGCGCGCCATGCTGGGCGATGCGCGCGAGGCGGCCTCGCGGTTTGCCGCGGATGCCGGCGTCCGCGTCGAATGGGGGCGGCTCATGCGGGCCGATCCGGCGCTTTTCCATCCGGAACTCCTCGGGCTGTGCGACGCGGCGACGGAAGAAACCTGCGGGACGTCCCACCGCATGCCATCGGGACCGCTGCATGACGCCACGGAAGTTTCCCGGGCCGGCATCCCCACGGCCATGATGTTCGTCCAGAGCCTGCACGGCATCAGCCACAACAAAATCGAGGACACCAAGGAAGAGCACCTCGAAACAGCCATCCGGGCTTTCGACAGGCTCGCCACTAAGGCCATCGCTTGGATTTCTCAGCGGCCCATGGATTGACACGGGTTGAGAAACACGGATCGCCGGAATGAAACGTTCGCAGCAGCCTGCCGGATGCGGAAGCATGGAAACCACCCTGCCATTGATTGACAGAGTCCGGTCCGCGGCATTCGCGGCCCTGCCATTTGTCCTTCTGGCGGGCCTTGCGGTCGGACTTTATCTTCCCTCGCTGGGAGGGGGGTTCGTTTACGACTCCCGGCTGCAAATCCTGACGGATCCCTTCATTCACGACCCTTCTCACTGGCGGGATGTGCTCACATTGCACGTGATGGGGATGGATGTCCTGGATTCCAACCGCCCCGTCCAGCTAGTCTCTCTCATGGCGGATGCTTCCATCTGGGGGCGCGACCCTTTCGGATACCGGCTGACAAACCTTCTGCTGCATGCGCTGAACGGCTGCCTGCTTTTCGCCGTGCTGCGCGGGCTTCCGAGACGGGGAGATTCCGCTCGGAACCAGGACATGTGGGTGGCTGTTTCTGCGATGCTGGCATGCGCATTGTTCCTCGTGCACCCGCTCGCGGTGGAGGCTGTTTGCGAACCGAGCAACCGGGAGGACCTCCTCGTGACGGCATTCGTTCTTTGCACGGTGCTGGGTGCCATGCGGGCTTCTGCAACCGGCCGAGGATGGCTGGCGGCAGTCTGCGTCTTCACCTTCCTCGCGCTGGGCAGCAAGGAAACCGGAGTCGTCGCGCCCGTGCTCGTGGGAGCCTATATTTTTCTTTTCCCCGGAAAGTTGTCTCGCCGGCAGCGAATCCTCCTCGCCGTGGTTCCCTGGGTAGTGACGGCCGTTTTTTTTGCCGTCCGGTTTTATGCGGAACCCGCCGAATCGATCATATTTGTTTCCAAGCCCGGCTACCTGGGGGGATCTCTCGCCGCCGCCATGGCCATCCAGCCGAGAATCTTCGCGCTCTACCTGACGAATATTTTCTGCCCCACCAATCTCTGCGCTGACTATGGGCTTTACTCGGTTCGCGACCTGCCACTTTCGTCAAGCCTGTGGGTCGTGGGGCTGGCAACGGCTGGCTTGGCGGTCGGCTGCTGGAAGGACCGGAGAATCCTGTTTGCCTCGGCCGGGATCGCCGCGGCGCTTCTTCCGGTCTCGAACCTCGTGCCCATCTACTGCGCGGCGGCTGACAGGTTTCTTTATCTGCCGCTGGCACTCGGCGCAACCGTTCCCCTGTGCCTCATGGAGGCTGAAGCGATCCGTCGGCACGCGTCCCTGCGGATGCTGCTTTTTGCCGTTGTGGCAGCAGGCGTTCTGCTGCTGGCCGGGATCAATAGAAAAGCGCAGGCGACATGGCTGGACGCAGGGGCGCTCTGGGCGGAAAGCGTCGAACGCAATCCCTGTTCGATTTCCTGCCAGGTGGGACTGGCGGACGCCATGCTGCGAAACCGCGATTGGATCGGCGCAAAAAGGCGCTATCTTCTGATTATGCAAATGCCCAGCGGGAGAGACCGTGCCGACATGTGGGCCGGTCTCGCACTTTGTTATGACGCGGAAGGCGACAAAACTGCAGCCCGCAAGGCGGTCGGGGAAGCACTGCGACTGGATCCGCTTTTTGCCAGCGAGACAGAAATGATCCGGGGGCTTCGGTGCGAAGCGGAATTCGCGAAAGAATTTTCCGGTCTGGTCACGCGCTGTCATGCCATGCCGCCGCAGGCAGAAGAGAAAGCGAAAGCCGGTCCCCTTTGAACCGCGAACATTCGCATGTTCTGTTCTTGGAAAAAGCCGAACTTCTCTGAAAATGGATTCGTGACACAAACGCCATGCCGACACTAGCCACCACCGTTGACGGACTCAGCCTCCCCAATCCGTTCGTCATAGCCTCCGGCCCTCCCGGCACGAACCTGAATGTCATTTCGCGGGCATTCCGCGAGGGGTGGGGGGCGGTCATCGCCAAGACCGTAAGCCTTGATGCCTCCAAGGTCGTCAACGTCACTCCACGCTATGCAAAGCTCCGTGCCGGCGACAGCAAGGAAGTCCTCGGCTGGGAAAATATCGAGCTCATCAGCGACCGCCCGCTTTCCATCTGGATCGACGAATTCAAAAAATGCAAAGACCTGTACCCTGGCGGCGTGCTCATCGCTTCGATCATGGAGGAGTTCCACAAGGACGCGTGGGTGGAAATTGTGGAGCGCTGCCAGGATGCGGGCGTTGATGGATTCGAACTCAATCTGTCCTGCCCCCACGGGCTCACCGAGCGCAGGATGGGGTCCGCGATGGGACAGGATCCTGAGATCATCGAAGAGGTCTGCGGTTGGGTGATGTCTGTCGCAAAAAAACCTGTCTGGGCAAAGATGACCCCGAACATCACCCACATTGCGGAGCCGTCGAGAGCGGCCCTGAAATCCGGGTGCCAGGGGATCAGCGCCATCAACACGATCCGGTGCGTCATGGGAGTGAACCTCGACACCCTCCGCCCGGAGCCGACCGTCGAAGGATACTCGACCCCCGGAGGATATTCCTCCAAGGCGATCAGGCCGATCGCCTTGAGGATGTGCATGGAAATCGCGACGCTCATCCGCGACGAATTTCCCGCCCGCTCGCTTTCCGGCATCGGCGGGATCGAAACCGGTGCGGACGCCGCGCAATTCCTTCTCCTCGGCGCCGACACCGTCCAGGTTTGCACGGGCGTGATGAAATTCGGGTACGAGCTGGTGAAGCCGCTCCAGGAGGAATTGCTCGCCTTCATGGCGAAGCACAAATTCGAAACCCTTGCCGACTTCAAAGGCCGCAGCCTCGATTACTTCACGACTCACGCCGATCTCGTGCGCCGCCAAAAAGATCGGAAAGATGCGGAGAAAGCGGGGAGGGCCGTCCATGCCGACAGCGAGTGGAACGGCGACCGTTTCGTCGAACAAGCCCGGTCGCTCTCCGGTGAGCCATGAAATACCTCGATCTTTACGAGCTCCTGAAAAACAAAATTTCCCTCGACGAGGATCGCATTGCGCTCGGCGGGGGCATGAGCGTTCATAATTTCACCTACCAGTCACGCAACACCGCGTTGCTGCCTGAGGGACACGGTCCAGGGGAGCCCAGTGGTGACATCCTCGATGTCGCGGATGCGATGGTCTCGGAAAACGCGTCATTCCGGTATCATGTTTTCAAACCCGACCGCGTCCGGAAGTCCGATGGCATGGTCCTGCTCTTCCACGGCTTCAACGAGAAGCACTGGCACAAGTATCTTCCCTGGGCGGCCAGGATTCTGGAGATCACGGGCAAGACGGTCGTCCTCTTTCCGATTGCGTTTCATATGAACCGTGCCCCCGCCGCGTGGAGCGACCCGCGGCTCATGTACCAGGTGAGCAAGCGCCGCAGAGAGGAGTTTCCGGACATCCTTAACTCCTCGCTGCTGAATGCCGCCATCAGCAGCCGGTTGCAGCGAAACCCGCAAAGGTTCATCTGGTCCGGGCTGCAGACCTATCACGACGTGAGGGATTTCGTGGAGAGTTGCAGGAGGGGGGAACACCCGCTTTTCGAGAAGGAATTCAGCGTCGATATCATGGCCTATTCGATCGGTGGTTTTCTCTCGCAGGTCCTGTTGCTGAGCAATCCGGACGGCCTGTTCACCGGGACGAAGCTGTTCATGTTTTGCGGGGGCCCGGTGTTCAACAGGATCTCCCCCGTCTCGAAGTTTATTTTGGACAGCGAAGCGAACGTGCGGCTTTACTCCTTTTTGGTCGAGCACTTGGAAAGTCACCTCAAACATGATCCCCGGCTCTTTGCCTGTCTCAACGACGGATCCGAATCCGGGGTCGCTTTCCGGAGCATGCTCAGCTACAAATCCATGGCGGACTTCCGCGAGGAAAGGCTCCGTGCGATGAGTCCCCGCATCTCGGCCATCGCCCTCGCCAGGGATGAGGTCATTCCGCCCTATGAGGTCGAAAATACGCTGAATGGAAGAAACCGTGATATTCCGATCCGGGTTGAGACATATGATTTTCCCTACAGTTACAAACATGAAGATCCATTTCCCGCCCAGGCCGGAATCTCAAGCGAGGTCAATGAAAGCTTTTGCAGCGTCTTTGAAAAAGTCGGAATTTTTTTAAAATAGTCTGAGCGGGAGGAAAGCCGCCACTTCGACTTTTCTCCCACAGCCCAATGCTGCGGGGACAATTCACCTGGCAATTTCGCTTGCAAAGAGGTTAGCATCAATCTTCTATTATTTTTTCAGAATGGATCTATCCCACATTACCAGCCAGTCATTGCGGCGCATCCTCAACCTGACCGAGCAGAAGGACCGGCTTGTGGCACTCGTCACGGAGCTCGAAACCGAGATCTCCAAAGTTGTTTCCGGCGTCGCTGCCCCGGCCGCCAAACGTCCGGTTAAGAAAGTCAGGAAGCCCGGAAAGCCCGCATCGAAAAAAGTTTCCAAATTGCCGAAAATCTCCAAAGAAAAAACGAAATGAACCTCACTAAAGAAATCCAACTGGCGAAGGACATCGCGGAAAGCGCGCGGGAACTACTCGCGGCGACAACGGACTCGGCCGAGGAAAAGGTCCGGCATGCACGCGCCCGGCTGGGGTCGGCGGTGGAAAGTAGTCGCGAGGTTTTCGACCGGCTATCCGACCGCGCCTCTACGGCGGCGAGGGCAGCCGACGGCCAGCTCCGCGACCACCCTTATGTTCCGGTCCTCGTGGCCTTGGGACTGGGTGCTCTCTTGGCAATCGTTCTTCTCAGGAAGAATCCCCCGAGGGACTGATCCGGAAAATTGCCCCAATTCATCAAGGTGCCAGGGAAGTCCCATTTTCCCGGGAATGGCTTTGTTAGGCTCTGGCATCACCGGTTTTGATCAAATCAAAGGCCTGCCGCCGCTTGGGAAATACAAAAACTCGCATGTCCAATCGGATCGATTCCAGGTTCCAGAAACTCCGCGCATCCAAGAAGACCGGGTTTATTGCCTACATCACCGCCGGAGATCCCACTCCGGCTGCAACGCCGGAACTTGCCGTGGCGCTTGAGGCGGCCGGAGTCGATATTCTGGAGCTGGGGATTCCGTTTTCCGATCCGCTTGCAGACGGGGCCACGATCCAGGCCGCGGCGGGCCGGGCGATTGCGGCGGGCACAAACGTGTCTGTGGTGCTCGATATCGTCCGCAAGATCCGGGAGACATCGGAGATTCCGATCGTCCTCTTCACATATCTGAATCCGGTCTATGTTTACGGATACGAGCGATTCCTCGACGACGCTTCAGCCGCGGGAGCCGACGGCCTCCTGATTTTGGATCTTCCGCCGGACGAGGCATCGAGAAACGCCGAACTGGCGGGCGCTCAAGGGTTGCTTTCGATCCGCCTGATCGCCCCGACAACACCTCCGGGACGGATGGAGATCATCGCCAAATCCGCGGAAGGTTTTATCTATTACGTTTCGCGCGAAGGAGTCACCGGCGAGCAAACATCCCTCTCGCAGAGCATTTCCTCGCAGGTCGCTGAAATCCGAAAGCACACGACCCTTCCAGTCGCCGTCGGTTTTGGGATCTCGACTCCCGATCAGGCGGCCGAGGTTGCGCGACAGGCCGACGCTGTCGTTGTGGGAAGCGCGATTGTCCGGCAAATTGGCGCCGCGGGAAATTCTGCAGGCCTCGCGGAACAAATCGCTTCGTTCACCCGCCCGATTGCCGCCGCTGTCAAGGCCGCGTAAGCCCGCAAACATTCGTCTTCCCCTCCTTACGAAGCGCTATCGCGCTGGTTTTCCGTGTTCCGCTACAGGAAAAACTGCGCCCGTGCCAGCCGGTGATCCCTGAAATACGGCTGTCCGCTCAGCGCCTTCTTTTGGCGCCGAATTTCATTCCCTTGTGGGTGCGGACTCCCTTGGCAGCTTTTAGCGAGGCGGCGGCCTCGACTTCGTTGAAGATCGCCGTGTAAACGTAATCGAAGTTATCCAGCTTCAACCGCGGGACGGACTGCCCGATGAAGCGCTCGACGTCTTTGACGTGGGGAAGTTCCTCGGCGGTCATGATGGTGAAGGCGTCGCCGACATTCTGGGCGCGCCCCGTGCGACCGATGCGGTGCACGTAGTCCTCCGGGTGTTGGGGGACATCATAATTCACGACGTGGCTCACCCCCGCGATGTCGATGCCGCGCGCGGCGATGTCCGTGGCCACCATCACTTCGTAGCGCCCGGCCTTGAAGCCTTCCAGCGCCTCGACCCGCTCGGTCTGGGTCCGGTTCGAATGCAGCGCCACCACGGAATGATTGTTCTTTTTCAGTTCCCTGCAGATCCGGTCGGCACCGTCCTTGGTGCGTGAGAAAATCAGGACGCTGTCGAAGTTTGTGCGGGAGAGGAGCGCGAGGAGGAGGTCGAATTTTTGGGCGACAGCTACCGGGTAGAACGCATGGTTGACGGTCTCCGCAGGCGTGAAGCTGGCACCGATCTCGATGCGTTCGGGATCCCGAAGGCACCAGGAGGAAAGGCGTTGGATCTCCTCGGGGATCGTCGCCGAGAAAAGCAGCGTCTGCCGGTCTTTCGGGCATTGCTCGACGATCCGGCGGACATCGGGAAGGAATCCCATGTCCAGCATGCGGTCCACCTCGTCCAGGATGAGGACCGTGAGCCCGCTCAGATCCACGGCCCCCTGCTGCATGTGGTCGAGGAGACGGCCGGGAGTGGCGACGATGACATCGCACTTCCGCGCGAGATCTTCTTTTTGCTTCCCGTAACCGACGCCGCCGTGAATGAGCGAAACCTCGGTGTGCATGAAGCGCATGTAGTCGCGGAAGGCTGTCTCCACCTGCATGGCCAACTCGCGCGTGGGTTCCAGGACAAGGCAGCGGATCCTCGGTTCGGGATGGTCGAGCTGGGAAAGGACGGGCAGCGCGAAGGCGGCGGTTTTCCCCGTGCCGGTCTGTGCGGAGGCGACGAGGTCTCTTCCGGAAAGAATCACAGGAATTGCCCGGAGCTGGATGGGGGTCGGTTCGGAGTATCCCATCCGCTGGGCACCGTGGAGCACCGTTTCGGAGAGACCGAGATTTTGAAATGACATGATCAACAGAAAGGTAACACCTTTCAGAATTGAAACCAGCCTTTTACCTCGAAGGGCTGAAATGAGGCCACGGCTCCGATGATGTTTTCGAAGAAAAATCCCGCGGTGCGGACATTTTTTCCGCCGAGCGATCCGCTTCCTTCCTCGCCGGGGCTGGCGCCCGCGAGCCCGCCAGAAATCCCCTCGCCGGAGAGCTTGAGCATCGCTTCTTTGCCAGTCCAGAGGCGCAGGAACTGATCTTCATCATGGGACCTGGAGATAGCGTCTGCTTCGGAGGGGTCAAAAAACCGGTGTGCGATCCCGACAAAATCCCGGCACCTCCCCCGCGATTCAATATCAATTCCGACCGCCGAACCGGAAAATGCCGCCACCACCGCATTGCCGGTGTGGCTGAGGTTGAAATGGATCCCCGCGTTTGAAAAATACGGTTTCCCGTTCGCGCCGGTTTCGATCAGAAGCTCGCCGGCCGTGATTCCTGAGTAAAGCGAGGCGGCCCGGCGCACCCCTGATCGTCCGGCGACGAACGCCGCCCGGGCATCGGCGGACAGGAACCTTGCAGCCCGGAGCGCCTCGTCGCGGGCCAGCAGGCATTCGTCAGGAGAGTCCAGAAAAAACCTCCAGACATGGATCCCGCCATCGAGAAAAATCTCTCCGGACGGGGGGGCAAGAAACACTGCCTCCGTCGTGACGCACATCCGCATTGTCAGGGATAAGGCGGGCTGACCTTGAACCCAGGGCTCGCCGTCACTGCTCCAGTGGTTGCGAGAATTTCCAGTTTACCGATATGCGCTCCCCCGGTATCGAAGCAATCAACCGTCCAGACCGGAGGGGTGCGCTTCGCGTGGACGGTCAACTGGAAATTCGCGCGGCCGAGTGACTTCCCGTTTGCCGAGGCATAGGCCTGGGCGACCCGGTAGGCGCTGCCGGAGTCCACTCTCACGGCGGCTAGCGGGATGTTGATCTCCTTGCGCATCGCATCGTAAATATTCACCGAGAGGGAATCCGAAACAAACTGGTCGTCCCGGACGGTCAGCTTGTGGAGCGTTCCGGGATCCTCGGTGTTCCATGCCTGGAGGATCCACTCCTTGGGATTCGGGTCCCCACCCTGACCGGTGGCTTCCAAAATCCCGCCGGCGTATTTCGGCGGCACAGCCAGCATCGCGGCGACGGCCTCGCCCTTTGTCGGCGCGAGAGTTTGAACCGCCGGAATGCCGGATCCTCCGGAGTCGGGAAGCATCCCGTCAATGACCGGCTTTTCCAGCGCCCAGGCGAGGGTGCTCGCGGCGAGCAAAAGAACAACCGTTTTCACATGCCCATGATTTCGTAGCCGCCGTCCACGTAGAGCACTTGCCCCGTGATGCCCGAGGCCCCGTCACTGGCCAGAAAAACTCCGGTGTGTCCCAGCTCTTCGCTGGTGCAGCTCCGTTTCAACGGGGCGTGCTCCTCGTAGTGCTTCAACATCGTGGACAGCCCCGATATTCCGCGCGCAGCAAGAGTCTGCATCGGCCCCGCGCTGATGCAGTTGACGCGGATCTTGCGGGTGCCGAGATCATACGCCAGGTAGCGCGTGGACGCCTCCAGGGAAGCCTTGGCCACGCCCATGACATTGTAGTGGGGGACGACCTTCACGGAGCCGTAGTAAGTCATGGCAAGGATGCTTCCGCCCTCGGTCATCAGGGGAGAAGCCGCACGGGAAAGCCCGATCAAGGAATAGGCGCTGATGTCGTGGGCCACGCGGAATGCCTCGCGCGACGTGGACAGAAAATCTCCTTCCAATGCCTCCTTGGGCGCGAAGGCGACGGAATGGAGCAGGAGATCCAGCTTCGAAGTGTGCTCGGAAACCTTGCCGAAAAATCCGGCGATTTCCTCATCTCTCGAAACATCGCACGGGTAGATGGCGGTGTCGGCCCCGAACTCGGCCACAAGCTCCTCCACGTTTTCTTTCAGGCGTTCGCCCTGGTAGTTGAAAATCAGTTTTGCGCCAGCGTTGTGCCAGGCCTTGGCAATCGCCCAGGCAATGCTGCGTTTGTTTGCCACGCCAAAAACAACGCCCGTCTTGTTGGAAAGTATCCCGTCACTCATTCCCGTGAGCAAAGCCTCCCGTCACAAGCTTTGTCACGCTCAAAACGCCTGCCGGATTTTTGAAGGAGGGAATCCCTTCCGCATCAGACGCAGGACCTCGCGGTCTCCGCGGCCTTCGAAAGTCGGGATGCTTGTTCTTTCTTCGAGGAGTAGAAAACCCTTTCCGAACAGGGCATCCACTTCATCCATCGTGCAGCCGAAGGGCGGGCCGGGTTCTCCGCGGTCCGAGGGGTTCCTGTAAAAGATCGCCAGGAACAAGCCCCCCGGCTTGAGTGCGGTTGAGGTGGCGCGGGCGTAGTCGGGGCGTCTGTCCGGCGGGATCGCGCAGAAGCAGGTGTGCTCGAACACCGCATCGAAGGAGCCCTCGGCGAACGCGGAGCCGTAAAGAAAGTCCGCGGTGATAAAGGTCTCGTTCCCCGTTTTTGGAAACTTCTCAGCGATCGCCTTAGCCGATGGCGCGAGGTCTACCCCGATCACCTTTGCGTCCGGGTCTGCCGCAAGGACCCGCACATCATGCCCCGGCCCGCTGCCCGGGACAAGGATCGAGCCGGCCAGGCGGTTTTCGGATAGCCACTGGACCAGCGCAGGGTGGGCGCGGCCTTTGTCCCACGGCGTGTCGCCCGCCTGGTAGCGGGCCTCCCAGTCACGGCCTGCGGATCCACCGCGATCCGAGGGGGACTCCGTATTGGAATTTTCTGCTGTGCTCACGGATCAAGAAGGGCAGATCTTTCGAGAGTTGCAATTCGAAATGCGGATCGAGGGCCTTGCACAGCGCGTCCCATGACGGCCCCGTCGCCGGCCGGCCTCCGATCCACTGCTCGGGCGCACTGTATTCCGGAAGCCACGAAAACGGGGTGGTCAGGAGGAGTTGTCCGCCCGGGCTCACCAGCCCGGGAAGGCGCTGGAGAAATTTCGCGGGCTCCGGCAGCCGGCAGAGCAGGTTGGCGGCAAGGACGAGGTCGAAGCTTCCCAGATTTGCCCGCAGGGCCGTCGCGTCTCCAGTCTCGAAGCACACGCGGGAAACATCGATGCCGGCCGGGACGCGGGCGGTGAACGGTGCTGTGCGTTCGCCCTCAACCGTCACATGACATGGCACCCGGCCTTCGCGCTTCAGAGTTTCCGCGGAGCGGATGAACGCGGCCGAGAAATCGATCCCGATCACCGACCGCGCGATGCGCGCCAACTCGAACGACGACCGTCCGACCGCGCACCCGAGATCTAGCGCCGTGCGGGGAGCCCGCGAAGGATCGGCCAGCTCGGTCACGACGCGGACGGGAAAATTCATCGCCTCACGCGGGACCGGGCATCCGCCGGAAACCTCGTCTTCGTCCGCGTAGTGAAAGAAGAGATACTCCGCGACAAGCTTTTCTGTTTCGTAGGGATTAGACATTCAGACAAGCAGTGTCCTCGCGTGCGCGAGCGCCTGCGGCACGCCTGAGGTGTCTTTTCCTCCGCCACGCGCGGCATCCGGTTTACCGCCGCCCTTTCCTCCGACGAGCGGAGCGACAGCCTGGATGATCTTCCCGGCCTGCACCCTCGACGTGAACTCCGCGGAGACGGTGGCGACGAGCGCGACAGCGTTGTTGGCTGTTCCGGCAAAAAGGCAAACGCCGGAAAACTCGCCTTTGAGCGCATCAGCGACCGCTTGAAGGTAGTCGCCATCGACCGGCCCGAGGTCCACGGCGAGAAAGGGAATCTCTCCGACCTTCTCAGTGCGCCCGACAAGTTCCTTTGCGCGAGCGGCCGCCTCGCGGGCGCGGGCGGCCTTGAGCGCCTTCTCCAGGTCTTTGTGGTGGGCAAGCAACGTCTCGATTTTTTTCTCGATCTCGCCAGCCGGGCTGTTGAGTTGGGCGGCGATTGAAAGGAGTCGCTCTCCATCCCGGACCGCATGGGCGCTGGCCTCTAGGCCGGCAATCGCCTCGATGCGGCGGACACCGGCCGCGATGGCGGATTCCCCGAGGATGCGGAAAAGCCCGATCTCGCCGGTCGCCCGCGTGTGGGTCCCGGCACACAGTTCCATCGAATATCCGTCGAGGGCAAGGGCAGCTCCGCCGATCTGAACGACACGCACGGTCTCGCCGTATTTGTCGCCGAAAAACTGCATGATGTCCGCGCGTCCGCGCACGTCCGCATACGGCACCTCGATCCACGAGACAGCGGAATTTTCGACGATCCGCTCGTTCACGAGCCGCTCGATGTCGCGCACCTGCGCGTGCGTGAGCGCCTGGCCGTTGAAATCGAACGTGAGTTTTTCCGGGCCGACGAACGAGCCCTTCTGCGTGGCATCGCACCAGACGACTTCGTGGAGCGCCCAGTGCAGCAGGTGGGTCACCGAGTGGTGTCTCTGGATCGCGGCCCGCCGCCCCGCACCGACAGTGAGCGTCACCGCAGCCCCAATCGGCGGCGCGTCGTCCGAATCCAGAAAATGCAGCCAGGTGTGGCCGGTCTTCTGCGTGCCGGCGATGCGCCAGACATCGGCGCCGCGGCTGAGTTCGCCCGTATCGCCGACCTGTCCGCCCATTTCGGCATAAGCGGTGCTCGCGTCGAGCACCACTGCGGTCTTGTCTTTGAGGCTGACGACTTCAAGAACGGTTGAGGGAGTCGAAAGCAGATCGTATCCGACAAACTTCGTGGGCTCCTTCGTCTCGATTTCCGAGAGCTCGATGACCTGCTTTTTCTGGGCGGCGCGGGCACGGGCACGCTGCTCGCTCATGAGTTTCTCAAACCCCGCGACATCCACCGTGAGCCCGCGTTCCCGCGCCATCAGCTCGGTCAGATCGAGAGGGAACCCTTGCTCGTCGTAAAGCCGGAAAGCGAACGCGCCGGAAATTCCGGGGAGCGCACGCGACCCGCGTGCCCCGTCGGGCGACCCGCCCGATGGTTCCCCCTCCAACGTCCACAGCCACGGATAATCCTGATCAGCACCAACGACCTTCGCCTCCCACGGATTGCGGCAAATATAAGAGAACTTTTCCTGCAAATCCGACTCCGAGCGAATGAGGCGGTCGAAGGATTCCTTGTCCCAAACAGATCCCTCGCGCTCCCTGAGTTTGTTGATCCGATGAGCCGAGACCGACTTGATGCCGTGCAAGATGTCGGACAAGGAATAGAAGGAGGGACTGCCGGTGGCATCCGCTCCTTTGACCTGTGGTTCAAAGAGCAGATGGACGTGATCCGGCATCACGCAGCCCACATAGAGGAGATATTTTCCCTGCTGGTGGGGGAAATTGAGGCAGTCGAGGACGATGTCTCGCTCGGAATCTGACAGCGGATGTCTTTCGTGCGTGGAAAAGGTGACAGCGTATTTTCCCCATGGACGCTCGTAGTGCGGGAGGCGGCGCTTGGAATAGAGTGCGCCTTCGGCGGATTGAGACAAGGTTTCCGGCGGGTCGCCGAAAACTGCACGCGGGTCGCGTGCGCTCCCCAGCAAGACCTCGGCTTCGAACAACGCGATCCCCTTGTCCAGGGTCCTGTTGAATGCCTCCTCTTCGCGCTTGAGCACCTCCTCGATGTGCTTTTGCTTCGCGCGGATTTCCGGGAAGACGTCGCCCATATTCCGGGCCAGGACATCGGCGAGTTTGTAAAAGAACGGTTCGTGGAAGCCGAGCGTGCGCCCGTATTTGACCGCGCGGCGGAGGATGCGGCGCAGGACGTAGTTGCGGTCGGTGTTGCCGGGCTGGATGCCGTCGGCGATCGCGAAGCTGAGCGTGCGGATGTGGTCGCCGATGACGCGGAATGCGACGTCGGCTTTCTCCTGCTCGCTTTTGCCCGTGCTGCCTGCTGCGGGCAGTGTGGAGCCGTAGGTTTTGCCACTGAGCGTCTCGATCTCGTCGAAGATCGGGCGGAAAATGTCGGTCTCGTAATTCGAGATATTCGCGTTCGCGAAATTGCTGAAGTTTTTCGTGCCTTGAATGATCGAGGCCACGCGCTCGAAGCCCATGCCGGTATCGACATGCTGCGCGGGGAGCGGCGTGAACGATCCGTCCGGGTTGGCGTTGAACTGGATGAACACGAGGTTCCAGATCTCGATGCATTCAGCGCTGCCGTTGTTCACGAGCGCGCCCCGCGTGTCGCCAGCGGGCGTGAGATCCATGTGCAACTCGGAGCAGGGACCGCACGGGCCGGTTTCGCCCATCATCCAGAAATTGTCTTTCTTGTTTCCGTTGATGATGTGGACCGCCGGGTCGAGGCCGGCACCCCGGAATTTCTCCGCCCAGAAGTTGAAGGCTTCCTCGTCGCGTTCCGCGGGATCGCCGAGCGATTTGTCCGGCTGGTAGATCGTCGCGTAGAGGCGCTGCGGCGGAAACTTCCACCGCCCGACCACGAGCTCCCACGCCCAATCGATCGCCTCTTTTTTGAAGTAATCGCCGAAGCTCCAGTTCCCGAGCATCTCGAAAAACGTGTGGTGGTAGGTGTCGAGCCCGAC